>Ga0209611_10003502_pt1 | contig 27164 bp, 18 predicted proteins | sample S1TSphgellanicum_3_FD_187693 | JGI IMG/M metagenome (GOLD analysis project Ga0209611, IMG submission 187693) | Host-associated microbial communities from peat moss isolated from Minnesota, USA - S1T2_Fc - Sphagnum magellanicum MG (SPAdes) (version 2) | ecosystem: Host-associated > Plants > Peat...
TTTTAAAGTACTTAATGATTATTTAGTACTAAATTATAAAATAGTAATAAGGAAGTTTAATCAATTAATTATTATTCCATAGTTTTCATTGTAATCAATTAATTGTTAATACTAATTGATCAATAATTATTAGTTGATTAATCAATAATAAATTTTAAATATAAATTATTGACTCATAAAAATCAGTTTAATTAATTAATTATTCTTCCATATGTTACATTATTTAATCAATTTGCTCATATTACTATTTTATGAATAATGATTATTGGTTTGACATTAAGATTATGTCATCTTAATATGATCTTGCCACTATAATTTAATTGTACATCATAATAAACAATGTATATTTGTAAATATACCATAATATAGAATCAAGATCAAATTGTTTACTTTAATAAGTTCATAATATGAAATAATTTGTGTTCAATATGCATTGAAAATAGGATAAATGTTTTTAAATATGTTAAATAGGGTTTAATATATGGTTCAGGTACTTTGACTACATGTTAAATATACTTTTAATGGAGTTCAAAACACCTTCGTGTACATAAAATGCATAAGCACATCACAAAAAAAATCAAATTATAACCAAATTAGTGATTAAATGAAAATAAGGGCCTATTCTTGGATGAAAAATTGAAGAAGTTAATCAATATGGAAGGATGTAAAATTTAATAGTCTTATTGTAGTCACAAAAATAATAAGAAAATTAAAAAGATGATTACTAATTGTAGAAATTATAAAACATAATTATAAATGACGAATAGTGACATGTATTCACAAATCAAATGGTTACATAATACAAAATTTCTTGTACTGTATAGGTTAAATGTTGTGTTTTGTTGCAAATACTATAAACATTGTAAAAGAAATAGTTTGAAGGAGCATGCTACTACAAGACTTGTTATGAAAGGACTTGCTACAAAAGGAATTGATACTAGAGGACCTTATTGTTAGAAGACCTTGTTGCCAAAGGAAGACGCTATTGCTAATGCACTTGTTGCTAAAACTTGTAGCATCATTTATGACGGTGGCAAGACACAAGATGGCAAAAACAAATAGCATGAAAACTAGGAAATAAAACCCTTGTCATTAACTTAATAGTTGGGATTTACATATATTCAAATATTGACGATGTTAAACACCACACAAACCTTTTCTTCAAACATTTCTATCATGGCACCAATAAATTAACACATTCCTTAACACAAGACATTAACCTAAACACATTGTTGCCCATTAACAACCCTGTCATTTATTTACAAACCAATTGCAATAATCTTGAACAAAAATAATTATTTAAAATTTTACCATAGAGACTATCGACAAGTTTGAACAAACTTTTAAAAAGTTGTGGTTCAAATAATTCATACAAGGTAAAAAAACATTAAAAAATTTAGGGTTATATGTTGTTTCATGCAATCATTTATGCATATTTCATGGAAGCTTGATGGATAAAACTAGTTCTTTTTTCATTTTTGTGATATAACATGGGTGGCAATCATTCCACAAGAGATTTAAGATGAGTGTTGGTGCTCCCTTGGAGGATTTAACTTTAATGGCAACAAGTATTTAAAAAATCATAAAAGCATTAATTTTTTAAAAAGTTGTCCTAAAAAAAACAATTAGTGAAAATGCCTTGGTGATTGGATGCAAGTTGGCATCCTAAATCCCATTTGAGAGTTGTGTGTGGTGAATTTGAACTAAAAATTCATGTTTTGATGGTTGCATTTATTTAGCAAAGGGAATTTTTTTGCAATAATTTGCTTAAATTTTTTTTGGATAAAACTATGCATTTTGGTGAAGATTATTGGAAGGTAATCAATACAAATCCATGCAAAATATGATGTTACATACATTTATTCATGATTTGTGAATGAAATAATTTATTTTCACAAGCTAAGATATTCATGTAGTGCATGTGCCCGAAATGTTAAATTATTTCAAAATTCAAATATATTTACTTGTTATCTAGTGGGCCCCTCATATGAAAGGCACTGGACAAGACAAATCATCAATGTAAAATGCATTGCATGGCATTACATGGACAAAATCATGAGAATTAGACCCAAATCATGTTAGTTACTAGAAACACCATAAGCCATGCAAAACAAGACAATATGACATGACATTTTACAACACACCGTTTTGTAGAAAAATATGTTTATAAAATATTCAGTGGTTGGTACTATTGAAATATATATAGATGACATTGTTGGGTAATCAACATTGTTGGACATGTAGACCTAGAACGAGTCAAATGACCATGTACATTAGAAAAATAGAATTTCAAAAACTTCTAGCATTTTGGGTAGCAATTTTTTTTTAAAATTGACATTTTTGAAATTTAATTAATTATTGCCATAATGTTAAAAGTAGTAGGGTATTTGTGTTGGAAATGTTAACTTTTGATTTAAAGACTTTGATTTATCATAGGAAATTATATATATAGTGTTTAGAAGTTATTAAAAACACTTAAATGGGATTTTAATTATAGTATTATTGTAGGTGTTGATATGTCGCACAAGGTGTGAAACATTTTACATCTTTGCTTATTGTTCAATCCAATGCATTGAAATGGATTAATATACATTAAAAGTTGTTTTCATAAAATGCCATCAATTTCAAATGTTAAAAATGATTGAAATTCAAAATAACATCACATGTTTCTGAACCAAACCACTTGTAATTTCATATGATACAAACTGCCATAGGTGATAAAAATGTTTAATTTTATAAACTATAATTGTAATATTTAGTTTTGGGAAGTGTACAAAGGTTGAAGGTTGGACAATCTTTAACAAGGTGAACGTCTTCCGACAACATCATCTTTCCCTAGTTGTTCATAGGTTGTCTTCAATACAATGTTATGCCCATGGGCAAAATAAATAATAGAACAATCAATATGATAAGATGGGTAGAAAGAGGTTTTAAAATGACCTACATGTAAAAGGCCCTCATAATTAACTACTGGGCGTCCAACATCTCAAATGTCACATCTAGCTATTCATCTCCTAAAAACACATGAACCAATTATCATTGAAAGGTGTCATGAATGATCAATAGAAATGATGTCAAATAGGCAACTCACACAATTGTGACCAACTTTATTAATTTATTTATTTTTATTTCGTTGGACAATCAAAATAACTATTTCAATACATAACAAGGTGTAATTATGATAAAGGAGCCAACATTGCCCTTTTAAATGGTTTTCTACATAATCATGATAAGATGTGGCAATACAAGACTAATAAAAAAATGTTAAACAATAATGTTTAAAACATGTTTTTGGGTAAAAACCCCCATTGGGGTTACCCTACTTTAAGCTAATGTGAAAAGTAATCATAATATCTATAGGTACTATTTATGACATAAAATTTTATGCAAACATTTTAAATTATTCCATCCCAATCCAATTGTCAAAATGTAAACAAATGGTCTAGATATCATGTGCTTTACAACCATTTCAATTTGTAACCATTTAATTCAACAATCAAGATATAAAATATCTGTATATACAATATATACATTATATATCCCATATATTTTGGAGTTGTTTTGTGACACCATGATATTCATATTTTTGGTTCCATGCCACATGCATAAAAAAATATTAAATGGAAAAAACAGATAATGCCCCTTTCATATATGTGTCAATCTTTTATTATAAGATGATTTTTATGAAATAAAATAGAGTCACAATGCTTTTATGATTCACAAACAAATAAAAACATGTTTGATGAATAATATACATTAGGTGAATTCAAGGAACTTGTTAATGGTATTTGGTATTTTGCATCAATATCATTCACCACCAAAAGTTTCATGAAAAATACAACCCCACTTTTGAAATATATATATTCAGTTTTTATACTTTATTATGTATGTAATTTTGTGACAAATATGCTCATAAAATTTTAAATCTCCATTAATTAATTTTTTTCCAGAGATGGTTAGCCCAAGTTCTAAACTAATCAAATTTCTTCAAAATTGACAACATAGCTCAATATGCAAAAGTGAATTTCAAACAAATCTCAAATGTCCCAAAATAATGTTTATGACTATAATTTCTATGGAACCTAATGTGCTTTTACCTTTTCACATTATTTCACAATGCTTTTAAGGATGAAAATTTGGTCATGGATTTTTTTAAATGATTGAATTTGGTATTTTATATTTATTGGATAAAATTTTAAATTATTTAAATATGTTATATTAATATATTAAAAACATTGTTACATATAAACACAACACACATTTTCAACATTGATATAATCGATCATACTTAAGCAAACATGTCAAACAAACAATAATTATGATAACATTAGCTCATGATTAGACTTAACCCATGTTACAGAAGTTCTTTGGTGTCCATTGGGATTTTGTTGGAGAAATATATATTTAGTAGTAGATCTTCAAATATGTTGATATTAATGTTTGATTTTGTTAGGTAAAGAAATTCCTGTTTGAATTAAAGGATAACCAAATTAACCTACTTGAAGAAATCAAAATAAAATAGTTAAATTGGATAGATAGTTGACTGAAACAACTGAAATTTTTGTAAGAAGTCTATCAAACATTACTAGATGTTTCAGTTGGCTATCATGAAATAAAATATTATGGACTTTTGAAGATTGTTATGCATCACCAATAAAAAGGTAGTTATACCCACTATAGCTTCATTAGAGGGGTAGAAACATAGGTAAATGAAGGAAAGGAAACCACTATGCCACAATGTGAGGAGGATAGAGAGGTGACTCATGCTATATTGTCCATTTTTGTGAATACATTATTTTTAATGAACAAATGTTTGGAAGATAAAATAGTTTGTATACCAATTGACATCATTTTTGCTTACTGATTCATCTTACATGTATGCACATGCATGCAAAAATGATGTCAATTGGTATAATGTTATAATTCCAAAAAGGAAAGATTCAGGGGATAGTAATATCTTAACAAAAATAAAAGCTTAAATAGGGAGGGAGGATGTAGTTGTGAGTAATTATAATATAATTTCTAAGAAGATAAGAATTACTGATCTCCCCCAACATGATTAATTTGCCCTGCTTTGAATATTTGGGCACATGGTGGTGGAGATAAAGGAATGGACAAGAGTTTAGTGCAATGTTAATTGATTATGAAGGCCTTATTAACTTGTAAATCGTATTGCCAATAGTTTTGTTGCATGAATTATGAGAAAAGTTAACTGAGTAAATTTAGTCACCAACAAAAAAGAAAGTACCTATGTTGATAACTATGAAACACAAGGTTTATCAAATGGGGTTCAAAGGGATGAAGAGCCTAAATAAACACTTTGAGATTAAACATTTGAATCACACATCAATAATATGTTAAGAAGTCAACAATTGCAAATGAATATTCCCATTTGGCTTACTCTTTTTCATGTTTGGATTAGGAAAATATAAGAGCAAACAACACATACCTAAAATCAACATATAAGAATCTTTGCTTTGGGAATAAGCTTCTTCCCCCATCGTGACACAAGTCCATGCAAATGTTGAAAATTCAAGCTTAATTGATTAGTTCATCATTATTTACTTAAGTAGGAAAAACTAATTAGGTTATTTTCATGGGGATTACTTTATTTATTTAATTTATTTGGTTGAGTTTTGGCTTTGACTTCTTATTAAATTTCTTGGTGATGGTGTTTTGGAACGCTCTTTTCATTATTGCAAATTTGTATCTTTTGTGTGTTTCTAATTTTCTTTCAATAAATATATTTGTGTTTTGCAATTGGTTCACATTCGTTAATAACAAATTGGGTTTAAAAAATATTGTTTATCAAAAGGCCCTTAAAACAACGTTTTACAATTGGTTCAAATAATTGCGCTTTCAAACATCAAAATATCACATACATACAAAATTTAAGCTCTCCATGGCTTTAAATGTTTTATCTTTATTTTCAATTTTCAAATTTGATTTTTACTTTAATTTTTCACATTGTTGCATTAAGAATTAAGATTTTAAAAAAATTGGAACTCATCTACTACATTAGTTGGTAAGGAGGACATAATTGAGAGCATTGAAAATATAAAATGAAAGAGTTGTGTTCTAATGACTTTATGTTGTTCAAGTGCCAAATTTTTTGGTGAGCACGAAAAATGCATAACATTGAAGGAAGTTTACATAGGTTTCACATTGGAAAGGCTAATAAACATGCTTGTTTAGAGTGTCCAAAAATCTAAATGCCCGTGGTTAAATTTGTGCATTCTAAGCTTGTTAGAGTTCTTTTATTTATTTATGGTCAATTGCATGCAATTTAATGTGATAAACCAAACCCCCAAAATCAAATGCTTCCAATGCTTGTGTTGTTGGAAGTTTCTTAAAAACGAACTCAAATTGTCCCCATAGCCATGCATTGCCTTTGGTCGTTTTTTGTAAATTTGTGAAGATTAGTCCAAAGTCTAAACCATGCCCCCTAAGCCCAAACATTGCATTTGTTAAAACCACTCCAATTTTTTACATAAACTATCTTAAATCAGACCCCTAACTAAACATAATTGTTATTTATTTTCAATTCTATGTTATAGAATGTGTCCATCCACACCCCATCACCAAACACTGTCACATCAGGATACTAAGAATTTTCTTTGATTGGTTTCTACCCGCACCTGGAATTGCGCACTAGAGCGACCTTTTGTTTGGACGGTGCAAAGATTTCCAACACGACCTTTGGTTATAGAGACTTTTTAGGACGTCGGAGTGGACAAGTGCAACCATTTACCGGCCTTGGCCTGCACTAGGTTGGTGTTCGGTCACCGACTGTGCTTGGTGGAGGCCATATTTACCCTCGATAATTACCCCTACTTTCCCTTGGTGTGAATCTAGCTCAAGGTCGCGTAGTTTTGAGCAAGGCGTTGTGTAAGTGGTTATGTGTTCGTTGACCAGAATAGGGCTCGAATAAACAGGACGGGCCCTTCGGTTTCGAACACATTGCAGAGGCGTCCGCCCATTTCGTCATCACTCTCTCGGTTGGTCCCTCCATTCCGTTGGGGTTCGGAACGAAATCCTCCGATTGGAAAGTGAGGGCGGGGAGCTTTTCAAGTACTACGTCTTCAGATTTGCAATATGAGGAATATGCACGGGGTTTAGTGTGTTCAGTGTTTAGTCCTCCAATGGTTGCTTGCTTTGCGTTTTCATTCTGGAAAGAGAAGGAAGACGCTTTGCTTTCTTGCAAGGCCGTCCTTTTTCCCTGGAGGAAAATAAGGGAACGCTCGCGGAGGTTTTTGCTACCAGCAGTCAGATCAGGAACACGCCGTTTTCACCATTGGAAGAGTATTCAAAAGGTTCACAAATCGTTTGGAACTGGAACGAGCTGCGTATTGTGTGCAAAGTATTCTAGGAAACCTGCTCTACGGATATCAGGGTTCGCTCATCAGATTGCACTTAGGTTAGAGGTAGTGTGATACAGCTGAAACTGTAGCCTTGGTTCACAGAGCTTGCATGCGATAATCTAGTTGGACTTATTAGAACAGGAGTTGAGAAGTTATTTGCCTTGGGCAGAAACTGAACTTTGAAGACTCCAGAGTGGAGACCTCCACAAACATGTCGAAGCAAAAGGAGGTACAGCTGACGGATATAGGCAAGAAACTTGCCAAGCCCTCACAACCAAAGGATGCACTCCTCAAGCTCCTGCGGGTATGTTTCCCTTTGTCTTAATTTTTTGCGAACGATATTTTCATTCACGTGTTTTAGAGCAGTTGTAATTTTCCTCGCGAACTCGGATAGCCCTCTAGAAGTTTGTCGAAACGTCTCGTGTTTTACTTCTTTGCTGTCTTGAAGGTTGCTTCCATCCCCCTGTCAGCAATGCCACTACCTGTTGCCTTTAACATCAGACGAAGCTCATAGTCGTCTCTCAACTTTTGCCAGTACTTCGACAGTCTTCTGCGTCTTTCCGCTTCTGGCTCCTTTTGCCTCGTTTCAAGCACGTTATGTAGGATGATGCGAGTATTTATTTCAGTCAATCTGTACCATATGGTGCCTCTCTAACTGGGACAAGCCTTTTTGGCCCTCAAACCTCATCTGCCTAAGATTTCTTAGTTGAAGTTATGGCTATTAAATGGCTTATATCCTACGCCTTTTAGTTAGTTTACTGACTGCTTACATCTTATAGGGAAAACCCTAACAATGGCTTCCCTGTTTCTCAGCAATTAAATCCAGAGCCCCCAAGGTGCAACATTTGTTAGCAATGAGTTTTCTCCTGACCTTCTGGTTTTTGTTTGGTTTGTGCACAGCAAGCAGCAAGTTTGCTAGCTGAGGTTGAGCAGTCACCACAACCAAGCACTGTAACTGCATTGAAGGGGTGTTCAGAGTCACTGGTGCTTGTGAATTTGTTGAGACATAAAGACAAGGATGTTAAGCTGCTTGTAGCTCTCTGCATCAGTGAAATCATGAGAATTTTGGCACCAGACGCACCATACAGTGATGAGTGTTTGAAGGTGATATCCTTCTTCTAGTGTTGAGCAGTATCATTCCTTTCCAGCTAGTTCTCTGTATGTTCCAATGAGATGTAAGAGAGGCATAAGCATTTCATTTGCTTCTGTCCCTAGATTCTCTGAAGATATTGGGGGAGATTAAATGTTCCTGATTTAAAGTGAAGCTTCTTTCTTTGGCCTTCTCTTCTTATGTCAAGGATCACACCTATCTTTGATTCTTGAAGTCTGTCTTTGTCTCACAGGAGATCTTTCACTTGATTGTGAGCGTGTTCCGAGGCCTGAATGATATCAACAGTCCTTCATTTGCAAGAAGAGTGAATATTCTGGAGACAGTTGCAAAGGTCCGCTCTTGTGTTGTCATGCTGGACCTCGAATGTGATGAGCTGATTTTGGAGATGTTTCACACTTTCTTTGACACTGCTAGGTATCTGATCTTCTGACCCAATACACCATGTACAGTTGTAAGTAGGTGTGTCTTCCTCCCATCATTTGTAGTGTGTGACTATTATGGGTTTCCTACTATGTTATCAACCATTGCATATCGTGATTTCACCAATATGTCAAAGTGAAATGTTGATTGTGGCCCTGCAGTGATGAGCATCCTCAAAATGTATTCCTGGCAATGAGGAGTGTCTTAACCTTGGTCTTGGAGGAGAGTGAGGAGATTCCACCAGCGATTTTGGAGGTTATTCTCAAGAACCTTCTGAAAAAGGTACAGTGCCAACCTTGTAACACATGCAGCTGTTGCACCTTGCCTGCAAATTTACCAGTATCCTTGTCAGTAGGTCTGGCCAGTGTGCATGTTCAATGTCAAACATTCTAAGCACATCATCTAAAACCTAGCTGGGCACATCATCTGCCACATTTTTTTTTCACTTGCATCTGTTTTTCTTCACTTGCATTATGCTGTCAAAGGTCACAGAACAAGTGTGCAACTGTCCCTATTGTCCAAACTGCTCCTCATGTTTTTCTGTGTTTTTTTGTGTTGGGTCTCCTCTTTTCTCTGTTCACTGATATGTTATTAGATCTGAATCTCTACAATCTTATACCAATGTACCAGTATCCTTGTCAGCAGGACTGGCCAGTGTGCACTTTCGATGCCAAGCATTCTAAGCACATCATCTTAACCCTAGCTAGGCACACCATCTGCCATACTGTTTTTTTTTCACTTGCATTATGCTGTCAAAGGTCACAGAACAAGTGTGCAACTGTCCCTATTGTTCAAACTGCTCCTCATGTTTTTCTGTGCCTTTTTGTGTTCACTGATATATTGTTGGATCTGAATTTCTACAATCTTATAATCAGACCCATCTCTCAAATCCATTCATTTTGACTTAGATCTCAAGCCTGGAGAAGTTCTTAATACCTTTGAAGATAAGTTTTACAAGTGCATTACCCTGCATCTGAGCTATTGCATATACATGTCTAACATGTTTAAGAGAGTAAGTGCATTTCATTTGTTGTTTGGGAGGATTCATCTCCTTTCTCATGTCTAAGTATCCATGATTGGCTTTTCATCATGCCTCTTGAGTGTTGGTCAACATCATGACTGAGTCTTCCCATCGCTTCCAAAACTGGAAGAGAAACTGACGATGTAGAACTTTTATAGAATTGTTTCCTTGAAGTTTTAAGCATATCGTCACATACTTGTCTACACGCAACATTGGGGGCTGATGAAGTCACTGGGGAGTAATAGCAGCTAGTCACTGCCATTCATGATGAAGGTGATGGTCATAACTTTTTGAATGTGAATCACAAAGTATCAGACCACACCCTTTCTAGTCCCTTCGTTTTAGTTTGTCCAGAACTGACATACCAGTTAGTTTTCTCTGCTTTCTCATAGTTATGATTGGTTGTTCCTCTCTGTCAACCTGGTATATGCAGATACTCTTCAAGCAATTTTCTATCACGTACAGATGTGTTGAAGTGTTTTCTGTGATAGCAGGTTGATGTTAAAACCCTTCTGAGGCCTTCTGTGTTTTTTAATTCAGCTGATAAGGTTTGGAGTTCTCATGGAAATGTAGGGTTGTCCCCAATGTTCCAAGAGTTTTAGTGTCTGGGCTCTGTGTGTCATTTGAAATGTTTGTTAGAATGTACTTGAGCCCTGGCGTTTATTGCAGGAGGTATCAACAGCAGCCCACAAGCTGGCTGTCTCTGTTGTAGAGAAATGTGTAGACAAGCTGGAGCCTTATGTGCAACGCTTTTTGACATCAGTGATGTTGGAGGGGAAAAGCCTTAAAAGTGGCCTTCACTGTGATTGCCATGAAATTATCTATGAGATCTATTGCTGTGCTCCTCAGATGCTTCTGGCAGTCATTCCCAACCTCACACAAGAACTTCTGGTAATCACTCCCTTTGTGTTGCAGATGTCACTTTGTAGTTGCTGTGTGTATTGTGCTTTCTGGAATATACATGTACTCCACCTGATTTGAGAATGTTTTGGGCTCTGGTTTTGGTATGGCTCTGCAGACAGATCAGGTAGATGTGCGATTGAAGGCTGTCCAGCTCTTGGGCCGGTTGTTTGCATTACCTGGTCGGCATGTAGCACAAGAATACCGGTTGCTCTTCTCAGAGTTTTTGAAGAGGTTTGGTGACAAAGCTGTGGAGGTTCGCATTGCTGTTGTGAGATGTGCCAAAGTGTGTCTGGAGGCAAACCCATCTGGCCTGGAGGCATCAGAAATTCTAGGTGTTTTTGCTTCTCTTATAACCTTCCATTCCTCTTAGGTTTACTTAAAAAAAGTAGAAGTGCATTGTCAGGTCTGGAGCACATCCTATGGCCATAGCTTGTGCAGTTTGCAGAGTACAGATCAATCGAGTCTGACAACCAATAGCCATGACTGTTATTTGTCGTAACTAGTGGTTTGTTGGAATGGGTTGGGTAGCCTCTCTTGAAGACCGGCTGCTGGACTTTGATGACAAAGTGCGCATGACAGTTGTGAAGGCTGTGTGTGATCTTGTAAAAGTGAACCTTAAGTGGGTACCCACTCACATCTTAAGAAAAGTTGCTGATCGTCTTCGTGACAAAAAGGTCAGATCTCTTGATGTTGAACCTTCTCATTTGCATCTTCCAAAATACCCCTTACAGTTTGTCATTTGGTGATTTTGAGGGGGGATGTTACATCTCAGGACTGAACAGCTTTTCCACATGAAACATTGGATCAGTAATGTGTTCTCTTTATTTGGTTATATTGGGTGCCTGCCGTTTGCTTGTTGTTGGCTTGATTTGATCTTCTAGAACATGGTCTCTTCCCACGACTGCAGCAGTTAAAAAATTTCTTCTGAGTAGTGCTTTTGGATTTGCAGGTTTTTGTAAGAAAGGATACCTTGCAAAAGTTGACAGAAGTGTATAAAACTTACTGCACCAAATGCATTGATGGTTCTGTGACTCTTGATAAGCAGTTTGAGTGGATACCTAGTAAGATTGTACGTTGCTGCTACGACAAAGACTGCAAGGATTTTAAGTATGTTGTACATACCTCTTGTGAATGAATGCCCAGGCATATTTTGTCTTAATTCTTAAGTGGTGGATTAAGAGATTGTGTTCTAACCTTAATTTACTTTGCAGACCACAAGGCATGGAAATTGTTTTCACAGAGGAGCTATTTGAAGCAGACCTTTCAGTTGAGGAGCGAGCAAAACACTGGATTGCTCTCTTCTCAAATTTTGATGAGAATGATAGGAAAGCACTACAGTACATTTTGTTGCAGAAACAGAGGTGACTTGCAGATGTTGGACGGTCTCTCTCCAGCTTTTTGTGTTTATATATTATGGATGATTTAGCGTATTGCTCAGTAGGATGATCTTTGCATGTTTGGTCCTTGCCCCATTTTCGAGGTCTGATACCTTGGAGTTTGATTAGATGTATGCAAATAGAGAAAGGTGAGTGAGACGAGATTATGTATTCTACACTTATCCATGGACACTTTCTTTAAAGGGTCTGGTGAAGTAATGCTATTGGTGGATTTTCACTTTTGAGGGCTTCCACAGATTACAGCAGGAGATGCAGGTCTTCTTGTCTACTCGTCAGAAGGCCAAGGTACTGTTGCTCTTGTATGCAAGTCTTCTAGTGTTATTCTAGTATTTTCAAATGAGATCATCAATTATTTTTTGGAACTCCTCAGGGTGCACCAGTGAGTGAATCAATCTGGCATGGAATTCAAGAATATGATGATTTGCTGTAATTTTGCAGGAGGAAGATACTCCAGAGCTGCAGAAGAAGATTCAGAGCAGCTTGAAGATAGTTGCCAACCAATTTGTGGATCCTGTGAAAGCTGAAGATTTTCTGCACAAGCTTTATCAGATGAAGGACAACAGTATCTTTAAATCCCTTGCTGTTTTGCTAAATTATAGTACTACCATATCCCAGGCAGTCACTGCTCGGGTATATTTGACCATTGACCCTTTCTTTAATCTCTGAGTTTGTCTTTTTGTCCATTGTCATTATTTGAATTTTGGCAAAATTAGGTGCCCTGGACCTTTGCAGTGCCTCTGTCAATGAAATACAGGGACAGCTCCTTACTGAAACATCTGTTTTATTCAAACTCTCCATTTGTCCCTCTCAAGCAACATGTTGAGCTTATTTTCAGTTAAATTTGACTGTTTGATGGAATGCAGGAGGAGCTGTTGAAGCGTATAGGGGAAAAGCATCCGCAGTATGATTTCATGATGGTTCTGGCTACGAAGTGCTCTTACCTTTTATTTGGTAGAGAGCATGTACGTGCTATCCTGAAGGAGATTTCTGCTTTTAAGTCATCAGAAAGCAAGGACCTTGCAGCAACGAGCCTTGATCTCCTAGTGGTTAGTACCCGTTATAATTCCTTTCATATTTTGTACCCCTGTTTTGCCAGTTTGAGTGTGTTAGACATCTATGATTGAGAGAGCTCTACCTTATCTAGGATCTGGAACTTCTCTTTGCACCTTTAAGAATGAGTTTGAGTATGCTAGTTCAAAATGCCCTGTATTTCCTGCATGATTGCATCTTTAGATCTTCCAAAGTGTAACATTGTGCAACTTAAGGTACTAAAGTAATCATAAAATCGTGTTTACAATTTCCTCCTTGGAAGTTTTGAACTTACCTTGTGATCTTTCCTCTTCTATACTTTTTAATTACATAATGACTCTGACTGCTTCTTAGTTGTTTATCCCTCTATTTGCCTGGTTTTAGGCCTGCTCTAAGAATAAGTTATGGGATTTCTAGGGGTCTTAACATTGAGTTTGGAGTATGCATCCACATTTCAACCCTAACAGATTGTGCTCTAACTTGTGATTTGAATGAATTCAGGATGTTGCAACATATTGCCCAGCCTTGATGGAGGACACTGAGGGTGACTTGATGCTTTTGTTGAAGGATACTGATGAATCTATCAAAGAGGGTGTTGTACACATTATCTCTAAAGCTGGGGCATCTTTCAGGGAACAAGCTGATGATTCCATCCTAAGCAGGTATCTTATGAGATACATTAATAAATACTCCACTTTGTTCTCTAGAGTTCTGTTGAATCAAAATTTCTCCTTCATCTTTCTGTTTTTTCTTCTTTTTAATCTTTTTTTTGAGGTTTTCCATTTCTGATTTTTCCCCCTTTCTATGTGGCTCTTTGTTCTTGGGGTTTTTGGTCTTCTTTTTCTCTTTTAAGTTTTGTTTGAGCTAGCCAGCATCATGAGTTTTCTTGTGAGTGTTGGTCTTGTGACCCAAACTCAGTACTTTTGTTAACATTAACCTCAACCTTTTGCCGGGAACTGATGAAGTCTGTAGGGTTGTTGTGGTAGGTGGTCACTGCCATGCATGTTCTGTTGAAGGCTCATCAACCTGTGTATGATTGTTGCTGTCATTCCAACCTCTTCTCAATTCTGTTTTGTGTTTTGGTTTTCTCTTTCCTTTACGTCAGAGTTTCCTCTTTTTCTTACTGTCTGATTGTTGCTGGTTTGTTCTCAGATCTGAAATGTTGATAACCTTATTTTAGGGTGAGCTCTCAATTTTTTCTCTGGTTCAGTTAAATTGTATGCATTGAGAAATTCTCAGTACTTATGAAATGTATGGATTGGTGGTTGGTTTCTTTAGAAATTGCATCTGCATGCCTTTTCTTCACATTTCTTGGGATTTAGATATCTCCAGTCTTTCATTGTCTTGTACATATCAGTGGGCAGCTTCAGATAACCATACCATGAAATGGAGAACCAAATCAACTGTCAAAGTGTGTGGTAGGCAGATGAATTCAATTCATGAAAGTGTTATGTAGCCAAGAAACGTTAGAGCGTGCATGCTTGTACTTGATATGCCCTGGAGTTTCAAATTGAAACATTCATACTTGGTAGTAACTGAGAATCTTGCTTTTCTTTTATGGTTTTGCAGCAATGTCAACTTAACTCTGGAACAACTCTGCATGGAGGGCAACCGCAAGCAAGCAAAGTATGCAGTTTCTGCAATTGCAACCCTGACAGCTGACTCAGGACTCAAGGCGTTGTCTGTTTTGTATGGGGTAGAGCTCACTGTCTCTGTGGTTCCATCTTCATTTTTCTCATTTCAAGAAAGCCAATGTCTTTCTTCTTTTATTTTCTCTTCTGTTTGGATGTCTTTGTGGCATTACCAGAGGGAAGTATTGTTCCTGTTCTAGAGAGTGCTCCTCTGGCTGAGCTTTCCTCTTGCAGTCGAGAGGGTTGATGAGCTTACATTAATATTATTGTATCTGGAACAAGAAATAAGAGAATTCTATTTACAAAGATGTTACAAAGTCTCTAGAATCGTCACATGCTCTTATGACAGTTGTGTGCAAATGTGGCAGCGGCTTGTAGACCAGCTGGAAGACAGTGCACATCTTCCTACTGTTTTGCAATCACTGGGGTGTATTGCCCAGAATGCAAATCCTATTTTTGAGACACGTGAAGAAGAAGTGATCAAGTTTGTTGTCCGGAATGTTCTTAGACGGTCAATTGAGCAGGTATATGCAATTTCATGGGACTCTCTTTGTTGATTTGGGAACATATGGTCCTTTGTTGTCTAGCATCTGTCTCTCTTCAGGGTAGAGAGGGTGACCGTGGGAAATCCAGTTGCTACTAATATGGATATTGCAATCTCTGGTGCATTGTTGCCTATCTTAGATTGAAAGTCATTTTTTCAAGTGTCTCTGTCTGTATTAGCTCCTTTTACAGCAAATCAGCCCACAGAAACAAGGAAGATCTGTTTTGGGAACTGAGTGTAGTTGGCTTGGTACAGGAGCAAGCAATGGACTCAAAGCCTGGCTGGGAAAATCCAAGTGACATTGTTCTATTGAAGGTTAGGGAATGGCAATCTTGCTGATGTTTTGTTAACACTTAGGGGTGAAAGTTACTGTTGTTCAAACTACTCAGTTTTGTTTTTGGTCGTGTTTTCTCTTTACTTATGGTCAGACTTCCTCTTTTTTGTGCTTTCTGTTTGGTTGCTATTATGTTCAAATAGCCTTATTATCAAGTTATCTCTCAATTATTTTCCAGGCTAAATTAAGTTGTAATTATGGAAAAAAATTCAGTACTTATGAAGGTATTTGTTTTCCTAACGTTTTGTTTCTAATTGGGGCCTCCTGATCTGATTGTCATAAACTGAGTGATCTTTGGTCAGGGTTTCCTTGTGTTCCTCTTTTGCTAAATGCAAGACCATTCTGCACCCCATGACTATCTTCTCATAAGGTTCACATTTTAGTGACCTATTTTGCTCTAAGGTGGTCCAGCTGTATTTGTAAGATATTTGTGAAAGTTGGACATGAAATTGTGGTTAAGAGAGTAACTTGGATTGATCTGAGAATACTGATAGGATTTGACAATTGTATTCAGTGAAGCTTTTTTGGCCTCATGTTTCACCTTCCAGGAATATGCCATTAAAGCACTGGTGAAGAGTTTTTTACCAAAGGGGAATTCATATCAGAGGAATCGGCTGCCAGGGCTGCTGAAAGTCCTGGTTAAAATACTCAATGTGGGGGAAATCTCAGAAGACATAAAATCCAGGTGTTTTTCAGCAATACCTTGTAGTATATGTTGAGCTTGCCCACAGAGGATGATGTGTTTGCATTAGATTGTAGTGGTGTCCAGTTTGGTGCTGCCTTTTAGGTATTTGTCCAATTGATTTGTTTCTGTGCAGTGAAGTCGACAAAGCTCATCTGCGCCTTGCAGCTGCAAAGGGGATTTTGCGTTTGGCCCGCCGTTGGGATACACAGATACCCGTGGATATCTTTCAGATGGTTCTTCTGGTACTGCAGGTGTGCCTTAGTGAAAATCTATTTGCTTCCTGAAGTTCAGTAGTCTTTCAGACAGCACTTGCTTATTGTAAGAGTAATTTTCTTGCAAACCTGACATACTAAATTATTCTTATTCAAGACATGTGGATCTTGTGCAACTTTTGGGAAGATTTTGCTTCTCATGGGACAATGCTAGGCTATGTGGTGTAGTAATGGTTATGCCAGTTCATTCCTTTGTGTTCAATCAAAGTTCTTACCAAATTTTCTTCTAACTTTCTGTCGCCTGCAGGATCCTGTTGTGCATGTTCGACAGCTGCTTTTGTTAAAGCTACATCAATATTTAAAGGACCGGAGTCTTCCCTTGAAGTTTGCCAGTGGGTTTGCACTCTGTGCAGTGGATCCAGTGAGAGAGAACATCCAAGAAGTATGAGCACCCTGTTCACCTGAAACCTTCTTGTTTTGTATAGCCCAAAAAACTTTGTAGTGGTATAAAGCTTTTATTTTTCTTCTTTCTTAAGGGCCACCTTTGGTGTAAAAGGGGAGGGACCTGAGATTATGATAACTTATCCCTCAGTTAAGCAGCAGTCTCCTGGTTGAGGTTCTTGAAAGCAGTTCCCACTAGGACTATCAGGGGTGGGCTGACTGCAACCAGCAACTTGAATTTGTCTGTCTGCTGCAGGGTTGGAAGTCCTCACATTTATTATTTTGAATGAACTCACAATGCTGCAAAACCTCTAAAACTGCAACCAAATGTATAAGGACTTCTGTAGTAGTTGGTTCTTGAAAGGTGCAGGGTTTGTTCATATTTACACTCTGTCTAACTAACATAATTAACCCTAATCTCCAAACTTCATGTCAAGGTGCAAGGGGCTATGTGGTAGTCCTTCTTCAGAAAGAGAAGACTGGACTGATGAGACAGGATCCCAGAAAATATATGTACATTGGAGTGCATGAACTGTAGTAGTAGATTTTTCCAAATTGAGAATACTCTAGTTTCTTGCATCAATCCCCTCATGTTGAGTGGCTATTCGCTCAGATTCTTGTGCCATTGGCATGTGAGTGGTAGTAGGGAAGTTCACCACAGGGACACAGAACTTACAGATGGGAGGGAGATGGATTAGTATGCTAAAGAGAAGAGTGATTATCTTGAGCATTGTTCAGGCAATGACCATTGAGTGTATGGGCAATACAAGAACAGGCTTGACACCACTGCCAGGTTTGAGAGCCTGTCTTGTGGCCAAAGTAGCTTGGCCAAAAGTGTTATGCAATTTGCTTTGAGGTGGGCGTGCTGCTTGGGTAGTCTGTAGTTGGTTGTTATGGTTGGAGTTCTGAGGATTTCTGCTCTGATCTGCTGGCTCTTTGGACTGCCAATGGTCTTTCCATCTATGGACTCTGTTTTACTTGTCAACTGCAAGTTTGTTGGTTTCCATTTCTGTAGTCAGTGCATTACAGTCACTTTTTATTTGCTGGAACTGACTCCTTTTGTTTCTGTGTCCATGTCATGGTCCTGAAATTGTTTGATGGCAGGCTCGGCGCTGTTTGGCTGATTACATTGATGTTCACCGCAAAGAAGCCAGGAAGTCAGTTACTACTCAGATGGAGGGGCCATCGATTACCTTGCATCCTGAATATCTACTCACATACCTTGTGCATGTTTTGGCTCATCATCCAAGGTTCCCAATAACCAGTTCAGAGCATGCTCACCCATTGGCAGATGACTATTTCTTCAGGTTAGTCTTTCTCCTTTGAGAATGTGACAATTGAGATATATTTTGTGGTTTTCCGAATGGTTACTGCTTAATTTTTATGCTGGTTGTCCATGTGCCCATGAGATTGGTAGATGAGCAGATAGAGAACTTGTGTATGGCAGGGAATTGCTCTTTATCATCTGGGCCCTTGTTCATCAAGAAGAGGGGAGAGCTGAGGGGGGGAAAAAGGAGGATTTGGATAACTTGCCAGCAATCTTGGCAATTCTACGTAGCATAAAAAATGCTGAAGATTTGGTGGACAACTCCAAAACTGATGTATGCTGTATTTCTTATGAGCTAAATCATTGTTTTTCCATCTGAAAATTTAAGCATATGAATGCCCTGAACTCTGCAGAATTTTTGTTGTGATTAGCCAATGTCTATTAGGTCCACTTCACTTAATAAGTCTGTGGGAATGGTGACTGAAAAGCAGTGCTTCCTCTATTTCTGGAGAGAAGGTCAGCTTTTTAACCTTTCCAGATGGGTTGTGTCCAGAGACTTTATGCTATCTGTGACATTGCAATTATGATTGCAAAAGAGGTTGGTCGCAAAAAAATGTTTTCTGGTGATTACACCAGGGATATCCCATTGCCAGCCAACCTCTACAAGGTCCCTGCAGCAGTTGGAGGAAATGCAACTGCTTCCAAGGTGGGCCTTCCTACCTCTTAAGTGGTATTTTTGGTGGTTTTTCTGTTGTCTTTTGTCTCTGGTGGGGAGGGAGCATCTAAAGAGTGATATTTGCTTGAGGTTTCGAATGGTACTGTCTGGCAAGGGTAGACTAGATTAGTAATGTCAGGTGTTGAAGGTTTCTGAACATGGATATGACTGTTACTGTGCTCTCCTTTTTCCTCATCAGATCTGAAATAACCATAACTCTATAATAGGATCATCTCTCAATTCTTTTCAGGTTGACTTAAATTGTGAATATTGAGAAATTTTCTGAGCACTTGTGAAGATATTGTAATGTCAGCTGAAAGCTGGTGGGCCTTCTCATTGCAATTTTAATAGGGTCCATGTTAGTGCTAACTCCAATCCTGATTGGACAAGAGACAGTCAAAGTGTTGCTGACTTTGAAAATCTTTTTTGTGTTTATCTACAGGTTGATGGAAGTCATTTGCCCCCTTGCTTTGGGGACAAGGATGTGCTGACACGGTTGAAAATAGGGATTTCTTTTCGATCTTGCCAGGTGTTGTTTCATGGTTCTCTTCATGATGATACTGATATCATCTTATGTTGCAATTCTATCTCATCTAGTTTTCTTTCCCTCAGCATTGTATGTGTGGTTATATGTTCAGAGCAAATGTAAAATATCCTTTGTTTTTTTCTTCAACAAATTCCTCTGTGATTGCTCATGCTATTTGTCAGCCAACAAGTCCTCAAGGCCAAAAGCGAGGAAAGCGTACTAGTGATGGAGAAAGTGTGTCTGAAGATGAAGAGGCCATAGAAGATGGTGAACCTAACAGCAAGAGAGGCAAGCATGAGGATGAAAAACTGACTAAGGGTACAATTGGTGGTACACGAGGGAGGAGAAGGTCAATTGACAAGAATGGCTCTGTTAAAAAACCTGGCAAGAAGCCTAGAATATCAGACAGTGAGGATGATTCATCTAAGGACCAAGAGGTGAACCTCTCTCTCAAGCAGAAACAAGGCTCTCCAGTGAACATGGGAACACCTAGCAGACAAGAACTGGCAGCTCCCTCCATATCAACTACAACAGTGAAGAATAGGAAGAGAGCTGAACGATCACAAGAGTTTGTCCAAAAGAGAAGTGTGCATGATACCAAGGCCAAGCAAGTGGAAAAAAATGAGCAAGATGGACAGGATGGAGTGAGTCTTTGTTTCCCCACTTGCATGTCACTCATTTTATTACTCTTTATACAGCTTTTGTTTGGTTGGCTGCCAGGACGTACATAGAACTGAAGATATTACTGATGATAATCCAGTTAGTGGGTTTTTCTATTGGGTCAATTGGAGTAGATAATACAGTGACATAACTATATGAATTCTGATGTAGTATGAGTACAGGCATGCTGCATGGTTTCTCAGTTGCTACATAAAGTGCATTATCCAGCTTTCCTATTGGGCCAAACAGAGTAGATCATGCAGTGACATAACTCAATGTATTCTGGTGTAGTTTGAGTACAGGCACAATAGACTGGATGGCTTCTCAGTTGCTACCTAAGTGCATAATACTGTTGTGTTGGCTGCAGGGACTTGTGGAAGCTGGCCAAAGACTTGTTGGCACTCAAAGATCTGCTAAGAAAAGCACTCTGGTGGTAGAAAAGGTAACGTTCAGGAAAGTCTGATCTTAAGCTTTGCAGTATATATATCTAAAGAAGACTTCTTCACATTGTTTGATGGAGTCTAATGAGGATATGTTTCAAGACATGCTCATTGCTGCAAACCAGGGCAACTCATCCGGATATGGAGTGCTTCTTCATACTAGAACTTAGTTGGAAATGTTTTGTACTGCCTCAGGGGCAATAGACTCTTTTGTTGATGTATTTTTTCTAAGCATTTTTGAGAGCTTCTTTGGCACCTTGACAGCAGCAGAGCCCAACTTGGAAAGAGCAACAAAGAGATGGAGATGAAAATCTTGTAGGATGTGGCATCAAAATCTGGTGGCCACTTGATCGACGGTCAGTATCTCTATGTTGGTCACTGCTAGACTTCTTTGCTCTCTGTAGTAGACCATCTACCTGACTACAATATGCATTCACCTTCATCACCACATGATGATGCAGTGCCTAAAGAGAGTACAATATGAGTGAACTCCCACCCATTTAAAGCAACTCAAATTATGAAGCCCCAATCCAAATGTGTCTCAACATACTCTGTACTGCAGGTTTCAGCTCAGAAGCCCCATGCATGGATGGATTTCTGAGAGGTTGCTCCTAACAAGAAATTCATTTGACTGCCTATAGCTGATGGCTTTAAAGCTTACAAGAGCTTTAGAGACCTCAATTCAAGAATAACACTTCTCAAAGTGGAGAATTATATTTCATCCCTGAGAATGTTGCCCCTATCACTGTATGTGGGAGCCAGCATTAGTTCTTACATTTTAATGGAGCAGAATAAGGTATTCCCATTCAGTTCATTCATATTCAGTAGGTTCTTATTTCCTGTGGGCTGGTTTGCTTGGTCAGGTTCTACAAAGGAGAAGTTGTTTCTTATGATTCCAAAAAGAAGCGTCACAGGGTGAGATGCTGCTTATCAATTACTTGTGCCAATGCACAATTTCCACATGCACCATTCAGTGCCTGTGGATGCATGCTTGATTGCTAAATTGCTCAATTCCTTCTTCCTTGCCAATTCTTACAAGGAAATAAGGAACCAAAGAAAGGCACTGAACTGGTCCCATTGCATATCCCTCAAGGTACTGTATGACGATGGAGAACAAGAAGTCCTTAATCTGCTGAAGGAGCGTTGGGAACTCACTGGCGAGAGGAAGGGACTGAAAGTGAGGTTTTGAAACTCTGGGCTCATTTCTGGCAGCTCAATCCACAATTATGCTCCAGGGATTTCTCTGTTTTATCCACTGCACCTTTATTCTCACCCAGGCAAACACAGATTTCTGAAGTAATGCTGCTGCTTTCCATCTAAATAATTGCAAATAGGGCTTAATATATTTTCTCATGTTGCAGGCATCGTTAGACCCAACTTCAACACCCACGGGGACTACAGAAAACCAGTAACATCTCTCAGCATTGGCTTAGTTTTCCTCAATTATCTCTGCATATTTAGTGCTTACAATCTATGCCATGTCAATTGACTTATTTTCTATTATTTATCTTTACTTGCAGAAGAAGCTGCTTCTTTCCATTTTGATTCTGCTGTGGACCATAGTAAACATTGTTTTCTTGCCAGACAGGGAAAGAAGAAGGCAATGGTAGGCAGCAAGGCAGCTGCACAGCGAGATCGCATCTCAGGACCACCTCAGCAAGTGTATGTACCTGTCCCTTGCTCAGATGTACATACAAGTGTGGAGATTGACATGGGCTTCAACCTTTGTCAAACATGTTTATTTCCTGACAAAGTTGTGCTATTTTTTTCTAAGATTTCCTGTCATTTCACCATGGCAATCTGGCAGGAACCTTATGCTTTTAAGCTTCATTGTGGTCTTTTTGTTCAGTTTCTTGAGCTTCAGTATGCAATTTCCTATGAGATTCATAAGAGGAAGTGGAGTGCATGGGGCCAAGCTCTTCTTTCAGGACCTTGGATTCTATTTCAATTTGAGGCTTTACAAGACAGCCATTCAGGCTTATTTACTCTTTTTTTGGGATCATGTCTCTAGGAAGGGAAAACCATCAGCAAAAGCAAATAAAGACAGTGATCCTCAGAAGGCTGGAAAAGGAACTTGGGAGATCAAATCTGCTGATTCCAAGAGCTCACCTTGGAAACTTCTGAGTGAACATGAATTTGAGAATGATGGTGCTGATGTCATAGGTGACAAGGATGCTGCAAAGCAATTGCAAAAAGGTCATCTGTCATCCTAGACTTATGCATAATAGTTGTCCTTTTGCCTTTGGGGGTACTCCCTGTATGTACTCAATGAAAGGACATGATTGAACACTAAATTACTGTCCTGACCTGTATATAATCCATGTTGCCAAGATACATAGCTTTTAAATTTGTAGACATTGGAAATCAATCATTGCTTTCTCTGCAATATTGCTTCTATGCACCTTTCTAGTAAAGATGTGCATCTCCAGATAAGCTTTCTGTTCTGTACAGTGAATGTTGAGAAACTGTAAAGTGGATGAACCAGTTTTGCTTTGGTGCATTTTTTAAGGCCATCATCCAATGTTTCCTGTGGCATAAACAGATTCATCTGAGAACATTAATAAGGCTGTCGGGGACAAAGATGCAGAAAATTCTGTCGTGGAAAATGTACAAGAAGAGAGTGTCATGGTTTCAGGAAGACTGGATCCAAGGAACATGGCTGTAGGTGCTGCTGCTGATGATAACCAGCCTGTGGTCAGGCTCCTATCTTGATCTCACTGTTGTCCTCTCCATTTCTTGTTTCCATTTTATTAACACATTGGGACTACTAGTGGAAATAGTGCCATTTGGTCCCCGGTTTGTAGTGCTACCAGACTTATTTCAAGGCATAGAGAGATGTGGCAAAGACTGTCCCTTGGCTGTTGGGCTCTGTTGGGACATTAATCATCTTTGTTTTGTTTGTTTCTTGCTTGTCAGAACTGAGGATTTCTTGTTGCCTATCTTCAAGAGACAATGTAGGTCTTTGGAAAAAGCTCACCCACACTTAAGTATACTATTAGCTGTCAGATGTAGGTTTGTGTGTCAATAAGTGTCATCAATTCCTTCGTGGTTTGTTGTGTAGAAACTGCAAGCTTATAATTCTGTCTTTGTGCCAGGTGGGTGCATGTCTACATTTGTAGATGTTGGGATGAATTCAGACTAAATCATGATCACCTGGAGGCTCTGTTGCAGGACACGTGGAGAAGGCAAGAACAGGTGATATGCTGATTTTGTATGCTGCAATGAGTAAACTGCAATTGTCTTTGAGGAAGTAACTTTTCAGATAAATACTTCAAACACAGGATGTTGGTAATTGATTTGCTGTTCTGCTGGGAGGTGTTCTGGGTTGAGTATTAACCATCATTCTGCTGTTAAAGATGCAAGTTGAATCACATTGGGTGCCTAAGTAATATTAGGACATAAGAGGGATAAATTCAAATTAAGCATGTAATGTCTTAAGATGACTTCCCAGTAAGTTCATGTTGTCACGTGGGGTTGTTTTGGGTTCATCTGGGTCTATGGTTGTTTATGAAGAGAGTTAAGTGGGTGTGTTTTGAATTCTTGGGGGTGGTGGTTTACAAAGTCAACTGAAAGCCTTTTAAATGCAATATTGGGACTGGGGCAAGGCATTGCACTGCGGAGAGATTTGTACTATTGCCTAACTGACTGTTTAGGCCTTTGTATACTTAGGCTTTAGATGTTCCTTATACAAGGATTAGCTAAAAGGGAAATGGAAATGAAGTTCAACCCCACAAGCTTGCTGCAGCATGAATGAGGATGCTATTGAACTGTTAGATTCTCTGTCTCTTGAGTGCTACCAAATGTCATGACTGAGTTTGGCCACTGCTTCTAGAAATGTGCGGGAAACTCAGGACAATTGTATGTATATAATGGCTTGCCCAGAATTAAGAAAAGGAGATGAATAATGGGACTCTGTGTGTGTGTGTGAGTTTGGTTTTTCCATTGCAGGGTCACATTTTATGTGCAATTGTGTATGTACACCATAATAGAAATTCTTAACATGGGTTACTGTTTTCTGTGTTCACTAGTTGCACCCCCTGGTGTGAGATGGATATGTATCTTGTCTTATCTACCTAGACAAGAATGCTCTGTCTGGCACTTGTTTTTCTTGTCTTCTGGCACATGTTTTTCAGCCCCGCATGGTTCTGCATAAAACCAGGCAGCATAGTTCTACATGTTTTTTTTGTTCTGCAAAAGGACATAGCAATGTTTTTTTTTTCAAGAACTATTTAATGTCTTGCAGCAGCCCAATTAATTCAAAATCTGAACCTTCCAGGTATAGAACATGCCACAGACCACTGGGATAGGTTCAAGCATTGAGAAAAGAGCGCTTTCTTTTCTATTTCAATAACTTCCACACTGAAGAAGTCAAACCATGTGGCTGAACCACAAGGGTCTCCACAGGTCTGCACTGTTAGGCCCAGAAAGGGCGCTTAACAGTGCTCAATGGGGGTGTTTAGCATCTTGCAAGGAGAACTAGTACCCTACCGACATTTGCTTTTGGCACATTCAATGCCGAATAATTAATTATAAGTTTTTTTACCTTTCAGCGAAACCCTCGTCGAATTTTCGGGGTTTTTTGCCAACTGAAAAACAAATTTCTGAACAATTCAGCGAGCTCGCCGCTTGACACCATTTTTGACATTTCAGCCATACGTATATCTGACGGCCAAAGATGCTCAAAAGCATTGCAGACTGTCCGATCAAAAAAATTTGGTAACTTGCCAAACTCGTGCGCGCTTTCAGCAATCAAGCTTTGTTTTCATTGGTTGAGCCTGCAAATCCGGATATCCGACCAGTGCGTAATCAGGAAGGTGCTGGCTCGACCACGGTCCGCAGGTACGAGTCTTATGATGAGCTCTCACTTCTCGGTACCCAAGAGAAGGCTCGCAGCTTGTCACATACCGTAGTAGAGTGAAGATGGCGGCTCAAGCTAGTGGTGGCTTCAAGACCCTCTTGTCTATGGGATTTGCTAAACCTTGTTCTCCAGGAACGGCAGCCCGTAGGTTCAAAGCAGATCTTGAAGAGACCGGCAGGCGTATGCGTGCTGCGGAAGCGGCAAAGGCTGCAAGCAAAGCTTTGCAGGAAAAACCGAGAAGAAGGCGTGGACGTCCAAGAAAGAGTCTCACAGTGAGCAACGTCCTGGGCTTTGGAGCAGGTTCCGGGACTGATAACGTTGTTGCAGCAGAAGGTGGCAACATCGTTATCCTTGATCCTGAATCAGCGAGTGGTGAGAGAGGTGACCCCATTGAGCTGGACGGGGAGAATCAGGACGGTCAGCCTAGGGTGGAGGATCCAGCGCTTGAAGCTGGGGGAGGTGGTAAAGATGGCTCAGCTGGGGGGTGACAAAGATGGGCCTCGCCAATCTGGGGCAAAATTGGATGAACCTCCTCAGAAAAAGGTGCAGCGACAGCCTTATGTCAACTGGTTCACCAAAGACTTGTGGCCAGCCATTGAGAAGACGTTGAAGGAAACCAACTTCCACACGGGGGAGACGGTGAAACTTCTAAGAATGAGACACCCCAACCCAAATCCTGGGCAGCAATACAGTGGGGGTGTTTACGAAAAGCTCTCCAGGTAGACGGTGGACAGCTGGCTGACAACAACAGCGTTGGGGAGAAAGATGCTGAAGGAAGATGTCATCAAAACCGTCCGGGAGATGAGGGAGTTTCGGGGAAACTCGGCAGAGTTCAAAGGCAGAATGTCGCTGAATCGGGGAACCGAACGGGTTCTCAAGGGGCACGAAGAGCTGGAAGAAAACCTTATCAATCTGGTGAAAGGAATGCGGGGTGGCGGACAGCCATTGAATGCTCCGGTGCTGCGTGTGGTGTTGGAGGGGGTTGTGGAAGTCAAAGCTCCACAATTGTTGCGGAGCAATGGAGGACCGTGGGGTTTATCGGAGAACTGGGTGAAACAATGGATTCGCTCAAAGCTGGGATGGTCTTTTCGAGTGGCCACAACTGTTGTTCAAAAGCTCCCCAAGGACTTAAAGCACCAGCTTGACATGATGGCATACCGAGCAGCGTTTGAAGTGCTTACGCATGGAGTGCCCGCTGAGTTGATGGTCAACATGGACCAAACGGTAATGCACCTTGTTCCGTCGGGGGGGAGCTGGACGTACGACAAGCGGGGCAAGAAGGAGATCGCAGTGACGGGAGTCGAAGACAAGCGTCAGATTACCATTTGCGTGAACTCAGCTGCAAACAAAACAACGCTTCCTCCTCAGCTAATCTTCCAAGGAAAAAGCTCTCGCAGCCTTCCAAGTGGCCCCACGGTGAGGGAGTATGTATGTATATTATTCATATAATGAATCTCAAAATTAATATTTGAACTTTGAAAATTTTTATTCAAATCTGAAAATTAATATTTGATTTCTGAAAAAAAATTATTTCAATTTTAAGACTTGTATTTGCATCTGAAAATTGTCATTTCAAGTCTGAAAATGATATTTGAATTTCAACTTTCAA
>Ga0209611_10003503_pt1 | contig 27159 bp, 17 predicted proteins | sample S1TSphgellanicum_3_FD_187693 | JGI IMG/M metagenome (GOLD analysis project Ga0209611, IMG submission 187693) | Host-associated microbial communities from peat moss isolated from Minnesota, USA - S1T2_Fc - Sphagnum magellanicum MG (SPAdes) (version 2) | ecosystem: Host-associated > Plants > Peat...
ATCTCTCAAAGCTTCTAACTGTTGAATAGATAGTCCTTGAATTTGTTCTCTTAGTGATGAGTCAACTTCACCAAGTTGATGGGTGAGTAAGCTAGTAATCCATTTGATTGCTGTCTTTTCTTCACCTATTTGTTCACCTATAGATATACCTCTTTGTTCACCTATTTGTTCACCTATAGATATACCTCTTTGTTCACCTATTTGTTCACCTATAGATATACCCCTTTGTTCACCTGTACGTAAAATTTCCTGGTAAACTACTGATTCTTTCATATCTTCCTCCCTTAGACATTGGTGAATTAAATTTAGCTCAAACCTTAACCCAGCTAAAATCTTGGTCAGACTGAGTAGATTTTGTCTCTCGCTTTTGCTTGTAATTTTAGCAATTCTTTCGGCAGTCTGAGACAGCAATGCTTGGGGTGAATTGGTCTTGGTTAATGGTGCCAATGGTAACAGGGCTGGATGTGCCATAAATATTGCCGGGTCTTGCTCCCATAACCGAATCACCCCATAGCGGTGAACTGTCCCTGTATCTACATATTCCTCTGTAAAAGCAATTTCGTCTTCGGTTTCTACCAAGAAAATCACAAACTGTACTATCTCACACCTGTATTTCCGTTTTAACCTAATGTAGTAATCCAGCATTCGCATGGGAATGGGTGGATTTGATTCCGGTAATGTTTGAAATTCTATGTGGACTACTTGGTTGTTTGTTTTCAGGAAAATCACTGAATCTGCCCGAATTGGCTCTATCGATAGTTCCGTTTTCAGCACTTCGACTACTTCCGTGGCATTTGGCACTAACCAGTTAACATAGGCTTGGGGATATTGTTCTGCTAAGTATTTGCAGGTATTATCAAAGCTCAAAATTTCTCCTTAAGTTCTATCTAATCTCGCTTAAGTATATCACTACTACCCTACCAGAAAACCTATGTACATAGGACTTACGCATTGACAAGAATAACCAAATATAGTGATCCTAATATATTTGTGGGAAGATTTGGGGACTTGATGGGATTATCACATTATTACAATGATGGAATAAACATAAACCAGAATTTAAGATGGAAAATGCTAAGTCCTAGTTTCCTAAAATGTGTACTAAAACTAAATTTGTGTTCCACAGATAACAATAACCATGGGATATAAACTCTGAAGTGGAAAAAAAGTTATTAAAAACTTCTTGCAACATAAGATTTAAAGAGTGTGAAGGAAAAATGCGATTTTGATCACTCACCGATCTAATCGCTTAAAAATAGGACAAAGCTTTAATTAAATATAATCCCAGTTAAAAGATAGCTTAATTTATAGCAATCGCATGTGGCAAGTGAGAGAAGGTTCTTTCAGGAGGTAGCAGTGAGTTTCCCACCCTTAAAATTAATTACATACGGCTTATGTGAGTTGGATGCTGAAACATAGAAGTAAAATTTGTGTGGGCTTCTTAACTCTTAAGAAGAGTAGAGACGTACACGTGACAACGTCTCTACTGACAAAATATATGTACTACCTGAACAATTGAGCCAGGATAAAAGCAGCTGTTGCAGATAGACCACCGATTAAAGCTGTTTGGTAGCCAGAACGTATAGGCTTTAAGCCAGTAAACCGTCCCTTGATATATCCAAAGGTAAATAGAGCAATCAGTGTCACAACTACCGATACTTGCAGGGCAACTGAAGTATTCTTTAACAGCAGATAGGGAGCAAGGGGAATTAGACCACCTGTGATATAGGAACTGCCAATAGTCAAGGCACTTCTGAAGGCACGAGCTGGGTCAGTAGCTTCTAGTCCTAGCTCAAAACGCATCATGAAATTCACCCATTGAACAGGATCTCTACGAATTGCTTCCACCAGTGGAGCAACCTGTTCATCACTCAAGCCGTAGTTACGAAAAACATCAGCAACTTCAAGAGCTTCCTGTTTAGGTAGCTCTTGAATCTCTCGCATTTCCCGCTTCTCCTCGCTAGAATAATGCTCAAAGTCAGTCCTAGCTGCTAAGTAGCCACCTAATCCCATGGCAATAGACCCAGCTGCAATCTCTGCCAGACCAGCAGTCACAACAATACTGCTAGAGTCAACTGCTTCCGATAGACCTGCTGCTAGTGCGAAGGGGACTGTTAAGCCGTCTGAGATACCAATCACAACATCACGCACGGTCTCTGAGGCTGTAAAGTGCTTTTCAGTATGAGGAGTAATTGGCATGATGAGATATTGCAACTAATTCCACCTTATTTTACTGGAGAAAAGAAATGAAGCGTTTCTAGCTCCTAGATGTTATTAACTTTGGAAAATTTTCGTAAATTAGCTTACTGTTCTTGTAGGGATTGAGCAAAACCTAGTTTATCTTTCAGTACCATGCAGGTTTATTGCAGTAAACAACACGCAAATTTCAATGGGGACCGTTTTTGTACTCATTGCGGTGAGTCATTGCCGTTACCTATAGGGGAAGTTGTTGATAACCGCTATCAAATTGTCCGTCTACTGGGACAAGGTGGTTTTGGCCGCACCTATTTAGCTGTTGATACCCAAAAAAAGAGTCAACAGTGTGTACTTAAGGAATTTGCTCCCCAATCTGAAAAGCCGGAGGAATTGCAAAAGGCTAAGGAACTGTTTGAACGAGAGGCAAGTATACTCAAAAAACTCCAGCATCCTCAGATTCCCCAATTTCACTCCTCCTTGCAAGTAAGGTTAGGCAGTAGGGATTTTTTCTTTTTAGTCCAAGACTATATAGATGGTGAAGACTATTTCCAATTATTGGCACGGCGTCAAAGTCAAGGGCAGACTTTTAGTGAAGAGGAAATACTCAGCCTCCTACACAAGCTGTTGCCAGTACTGTCCTATATCCACTCCCTAGATGTAGTTCACCGGGATATCTCCCCGGATAATTTAATTTTGCGCCGTACTGACAACTTGCCAATGCTAATAGATTTTGGAGGTGTAAAGCAGTTGCCAGCTGCCCAAGGTTTTTGGTTCACTCAGTTAAATGTCAATGGCACTTTACTGGGTAAAAAAGGCTATGCTCCTGATGAACAATTAATCCAGGGTAAAGTCTTGAGAAGCAGCGATTTATACTCTTTAGCAGTAACGGTTCTCGTGTTACTCACAGCCAAAGAGCCATCAGCACTTTACAACAGCTTTAATAGTATTTGGCGCTGGGGACAGGAAATCAAAGTTAGCCCCAAATTAGAATCTGTCTTAAAAAAAATGCTAGCTCATAGACCAAGCGATCGCTATCAAAAAGCCGAGCAAGTCCTCAAAGATTTACCACCGCCAAATTCTCCCCAACCCCTAAACCCTTATATTAGCAAGATTAAAACCATGGTCCTTGCTCCAGGAATTAAACAGGTGCAGGTGGCCATAGCCAGTAAAGTTCAAAGCAATACTCAATTGGTTGTGCAAGTCCTTCCCATGCCGATTTGGCTTCGGCCTTTTGGGGCGAGTCTTTTGATCTCGACAGTTGCACTCCTAGCTTTTGCAGGTTCTTTTACCCTGATCAAGGGTATCACCATACCCTCAATTACATTACCGAAAATATCCTTACCCATCATTCAACCAGTTAACGATAAACATACAACCCACGATATTCAAAAAATCCTGAGTCGTCGCCAAGATCTAGAAATTCCCAGTGGATTTTTTACCAGATTAGTTGATGAAGTTTTTTATACAAAAAGGACAGAACTAAAAGGTCGAAGCCTAACATTAAAACCAGAGGACGCAGATTTACGGGATGAGTGGTATGGCACAGCAGCAGATTTACTAAATAAAATTGAACAGGCTAACCTCAGTAGAGCATCTCTGCGAAAACTAGGAAGCTACAGTTCACGAGATTATGAAACCTGGAGACAGGAAGCACAGGCAGGACAGCTAGGCAAATATAAAACTATCGAACAACTTAAAGAAGATACATACGCTAAATTTAACCTATTGTTTCCTGGTCAACAACGTGGGAAACTCAACCAACAGACATTCTTACAAATTTGGTATGCGATCGCATCTGATTTAGTAAGTAATAGGTAAGAAAATTTTAAATTTTGGATGAGTTCCACCAGTCCTCTTATGATTTACTGTTCCAAAGGACATCAAAATTCTGTAGGTAGCCGTTTTTGCCTCCAGTGCGGGGAGCAATTAGTAGCACCACCTATGGGTACTAGTATTCAACCGGGGATCACCCTCGATAATCGCTACCTAATCATCCGTCAAATTGGACAGGGTGGATTTGGACGTACTTATTTAGCAGAAGATATCAACCGATTTCGGGAAGCTTGTGTGTTAAAAGAGTTCTCCCCCCAAGTCCAAACTGCCTACGTAGTCCAAAAGGCAGAGGAACTTTTTCAGAGGGAGGCCAGCGTTCTTTACCAACTGCAACATCCCCAAATTCCGCGGTTTCGGGAATTGTTACATACTAATCTAGATGGTAAAGAATATTTATTTTTAGTCCAGGATTACATAGAAGGAAAAACTTATAGTTATTTATTAAATACCCGTCTCCAGCAGGGTTCCCGGTTTACAGAGATGGAAGTGTGCCTAATTTTAGAGCAAATTTTGCCCGTGTTGGAGTATATCCACTCCCTAGGAGTGATTCATCGAGATATTTCTCCAGATAATATCATCCTCCGTACTGCTGATCAACTGCCTGTATTAATTGATTTTGGCGGCGTGAAACAAGTAGTGGCAACCGTCGCTTCCCAATACTACCAACAAGGCACAGTCCCCACTCTCTTGGGGAAGATTGGCTATGCACCACCAGAACAAATGCAAACAGGGCTGGTTTCTCCCCACAGTGATTTATATGCCTTAGGGGTGACAGTGTTGGTATTACTGACTGGCAAACCCCCACAGGAATTACTAGATACTTATAATCTATCTTGGCAGTGGCGACAGGAAGTTAGTGTCAGTCCCCTTTTAGGGCAGGTATTAGACAAAATGTTAGCACCTGTATCAAGCGATCGCTATCAATCAGCTCGGCAGGTTCTCCTAGCACTTAACCCCCACCAACCTCCCAAATCTGCAACAGTAGCTATTTCTCCACCAACCCATCATCCCACTCCACCAGATCCCCAACCTCAAAGCTGGTGGACACCAGTGAAAGTATTCTTAGTCACACTGGCATTAGTTGGTGTGGGGGGACTAGTTTGGTGGGCAGTGAGTAAAAAGCCACAAAAACCCGTAGTAATTAACCCAGCACCTACATCCACATCCACTCCCTTGTCCCCATACTCCCCAGCAGAACAACAACGCAAGGAAAAATTAGAAACTCACCGGCGAGAGTTAGGGATTAATGCCAAATTCTACGTTGACTTGGTAAACCAAATTTTTTGGCAACAAAACCCCAGTGTCAAGGGACGGAATCTGACCAATAGTCAAGAAGATGAGAGTCTGCGAGTAGTATGGGATCAAACCGCTAGTGAATTATTAGACAAGCTTTCCGTACTCAGTGTTGAATCACTCCACCAAATGGGCAACTATACAACAGCAACACGTGCTCGCTGGAAGGCAAAAGTTAACAAGGTGTATGTTGGGAGTCGTTCTCTATATGATTTAGGCAATGCCGCTTTTTACTATACATTTCCTGATCAACGGGACAAAGATTTAGAAAATCAGCCCCTCCAACAGGTATGGTATGCCTTTGTCAATGACAGACTCAATGCCATCCTATCGGGTAGTGCCTGGGAAAGAATTGTTTTTGCTCAAAATGCCATCCGTAAAACAGTCAGTGGTACTCTACAACCTGGTGGAGGCAAAGTATTTATTGCTGGAATGGCTAAAGACCAAGATATGGAAGTTAAATTAGTAGCACCTGCTCAAGTTTTATTATCAATTTATTCCCCCTCTGGCAAAATTACATTTTTAGCAGATTCCCCAGAACACAATTACTCAACTGAGTTACCAGAAGACGGATTCTACGAGTTTGTGGTTGTTTCCAACGCCTCGACACCTGTAGATTATCAACTCAGTCTCTCAGCCCTCAGCCCTAAACCATTACCAACCCAGACACCTACACCTGAGCCAACCCCGACGGAAACACCCACAGGAGGAGTTTAGATTTTAGATTAGGGAACAGGGAAAAGATTGGAATTTTCGGAGTTTTTAAATGAGATTAATCATCATCTTGCTTGACTATTTTAAATAAGTATTTTTTAGTATCCATCATTGTAAAATTAATCAAAAAAATCTCAAGAAGCTTACTCTGAGTCGTTTACAACGCTTATTTATTCATATTATTTGTTAAAAATTTTTTCTCCCCCTTCCCATTTCCTGTTAAGAGTTCCCTATTACAGACAGTTAATTTAGCATTACTGGGCAACAGATCAATCTCTCCCCCACTCCCTGCCCCCTTCCCACTTCTACCTCACACCACTTAAAATTTAACCTTTATACCCCTAAACTAATTGTGAATCTACGCCATCTCATACCAATTTTTGATAATTCCGTTTCCTCCTGGGCCTTAGAGGCAAGGTTATTGCGTTGGTTAACGTTGATTTGGCTGTTTGTCGGTTTAATCATGCTATATTCAGCATCCTTTGCTGTCGCCGATGCCCGTCATAATGATGGACTGTACTACTTTAAGCGGCAAATTCTCTGGGTCTTAGCTTCCTTAATCGTTTTCAACATCATTGTGCATTCACCACTGCGGAGGATTTTGGGGTTAGCTCATTGGTTTTTAATACTATTTTTAGTATTGATTTTCATCACCTTGATCCCAGGATTAGGGAGAAAAGCTTTTGATGCTGCCAGGTGGATAGCAATCGGTCCAATTCCTATCCAGCCATCAGAATTAATTAAACCCTTTTTAGTCCTACAAAGTGCAAGGCTCTTTGGTCAATGGGAAAAATTGAGTTGGTGGATTCGTCTAAGTTGGTTGGGTCTTTTCAGTCTTGTGCTTTTAGGAATTTTGGCAGAGCCTAACTTGAGTACAGCTGCCCTGTGCGGTATCACAATTTGGTTAATTGCCCTAGGTGCTGGACTACCTTACAAGTATCTAGGAGGGACAGCTGTCGGTGGAGTCTTATTAGCAGTATTGAGTATTAGCATTAAAGAATATCAACGTAAACGGGTGATGTCGTTCCTCGACCCTTGGGCTGATGCCACAGGAGACGGCTACCAGTTGGTACAAAGTTTGCTAGCGGTAGGTTCTGGTAGAACCTGGGGGGCTGGATTTGGGCTGTCTCAACAAAAGCTGTTTTACCTACCAATTCAGGACACGGATTTTATATTTGCTGTCTTTGCTGAAGAGTTTGGCTTTGTTGGGAGTATGCTGCTATTGGTAGGTCTAGCTATATTTGCCACTTTGGGGTTGAGAGTGGCACTGAGGGCGAAAAATCCCATCTATCAACTAGTAGCGATCGGTGTAACTGTGGTAATGGTAGGACAGTCATTCTTGCATATCGGGGTAGATACGGGTGCCCTCCCAACTACAGGCTTACCCCTACCTATGTTCAGTTACGGTGGCAATTCTATGCTTGCTAGCTTGGTAGCATCTGGATTGCTGATTCGTGTAGCACGGGAGAGTAGTGAAGCCCAAGTGGTGTCATTTAAATCTGGTGAATCCGAAAATGGGCAAGGGCGGGGAATATTCCGGAGAAATCGAAGCTGATAAGTACCTGGACAGAATTAATTACATATTAGTAATTGACTAATTCTTTGCTAATCAAGGATTTCAGCCTAAATTTTTGTGTAATTAATTTTGTTCGATTACTTAATTAGGGTCTTAGTCTTAGAGGGTGTTTGAAAAGTCCTTCAGCGTAGATTTTACTACCCCAGCCTCTGAGAAGCGGGTACGAGAGAATAAGGGTTTTGGGGTTTGCGATGCAGAAACTGCGGCTACGCCAACGCCCCCCTGAGTTGCACTTGAGGCTCAATCTGACCCTTTTCAAACATCCTCTTACACTTGTCTGGAATAAAAACGGTTGAAACCCTTATTTAGAAGAGGTTATAGCATTATTCAGCAAGCCCTAATTAGGGATCTGACTTTTCCCGTTATCTTTTTATTTGAGCGATGCCGAGGCGGCGGCTACGCCATCGCCTGTTATGACCCACACCCCAAAGTCCTATTGTCTTGTCCATTATTCTCATTAAAGTTTGTTTGTTGAGAATTAGACCATAATCCAAAACCCTTACTATTTCTAGGTTTCACGACTTAACGGGAAAAGTCAGAAATTTATTTATGGGGATTCCTCCTAACCCCTAGGTTGCAACTGACAGAGTAATAGACCAAACCACTGTTCTGGATCTGTCCACACCTGGAGAGGTAGTAAACTACGGTTGGTAAGTTCCTGTTTGAGAGTTTTGAGGTCAAATTTGCGAGAGATTTCTGTGAGGATAGTTTCGTCCCTAGCAAACTTCACCATCAGGTTAAGAGCGGACAATTCTACAACCTGCGATCGCAGGCTGCATAAGTGCATCTCTATTTGTTGCTGAGTCTGATTGTAGAATGCCTGGTGTATGAATTGTGATAGATCGAAATTGGCCTGAAACCGCCGATTTAAATGTGCCAATATATTGAGGTTAAATGCAGCTGTTACCCCTTGGCGATCGTTGTAAGCTGCTTCTAAAATATCTTGCGGCTTTTGTAAATCTACCCCCAACAAAAAATACTCACCTATCTGGAGAGCTTGGGTAACCTGGGAGCAGAAGACATCAAACTCCTGGGGACTGAGATTGCCTAAACTGCTACCAATGAAACAAATCATCCGCCCAGGTAGTTGGGTTGGTGGGAGTTCCGCTAGTGCTAACTCGTAAGTTCCGGCTAGCGCATTAACTTGCAGTGAGGTATAATCCACCAGCAATTGTTGAGCACTAGTTTCCAAAATATTGGCACACACATCTATGGGTAGATAGTGGAGAGGATAACCTAGTTGCTGATAGGCATTGAGTAAAATCCGAGTCTTAGTAGAGTTACCACTACCAAGTTCTACCAATTCACAAGGGCCAGTGATTTGAGCAATTTCACTAGCGTACTGTTGTAAAATCCAAGTTTCTGTACGTGTGAGGTAATATTCGGGTAACTCACAGATTTGCTCAAACAGCTTAGATCCGTAATCGTCATAAAAGTAACAAGGGGGCAAGGACTTTGGCGTTTGAGTCAGTCCCTGGACCACATCATGACTAACAGTAGGTACAAACATTGGCGCTGTATCTATCAAACGCTTGATTTGTAAGCGTTTATCAGTGCTAACAACGTTAGACATTGACATTAAACCTCCGGTTAGTAGGTGCAAACCTCTATCAAAGCCACAGACAAAAAATCTCTCGTCTGCAAATCAAGAGTAATCCCTAGCAATTTTCCCACGAAAAAAATCCTTATTTTCATCTGAGATAAGCTTAAAACCTATCACTTGATCAATTTAGTGCTGGCACAGCGAAACCCAGCAAAAATCTGCCGCATCTGGGGCTGGTACCAGTTACGAAAACTAGGACGTAACACCCAGATGCGAGTTGCCCAACTACCACCTTTTAAAACCCGGTGCTGGTGGTCAAAATAAACTTGTGAATAACCAGGATAAGGGTAACTTTGGAAACCTTGGTAGCCATCAAACCAAGAAGCTGTCCACTCCCAAACATTACCAAGGGTATTATATAAACCGTATGCACTTTGCCCACCAGGGTAGGCATTGACTGGCGTAGTTTTACCAATGAGGCAATCCCTATTACAGTTTTGGAGTAGGGTTGTTTCCCTACCATTCCAACAGGCTGCTTTTTCCCACTCAGCTTCCGTAGGGAGTCGTTTGCCCACAAACCGCGAGTATGCCTCGGCTTCATACCAACTGACACCATAAACTGGGTGGTTAGCTTGAGCTAAGTCATCGCACCAGTAGAGTGGTTGTGTTACCTGTTCGATTTTTAACCATTGCCATCCAGCTTCTGACCACCAGTGGGGATTCTGGTAGCCTCCAGCTTTTATAAATGCTTGATATTGTCCGCAAGTGACAGGATAGCGATCAATCCAAAAATCTTCTAAGTATACTTGATGGGCTGGATACTCATTATCTAATCCCTCAATGGAATTACTCCCTTGCTCAAATTGACCAGCGCTAATAAGAACCATTTCGGAAAAAGTACTAGGTGTCAAATCAGGAGGGGGAATTTTGTCTCGTTTTTGAGTTTTCAACAATTCCAGTACCATGATCACAATCTCGCTATGTTGGCTCTCGTGCTGGAGTAAAAAGCGCCACAACGCTTCCTGCTGCTTGATATTAGCTATTTGCATATACTCCAGAACTTTTTCCCTGACTATATTCAGGTAATAGAGTGTTTCTGCCAAATCTGGTAATTGAATGCGCTCTGATTTGGGGAGACCATCAGCCGCGAACAGCTTTCGATACTGGGGGAATAAACAGGGTAGTCCAGCGCTCTTTTCTAATAACCATAGAGACTCAGTAAAGGCAATATGTCCTAAGTGCCAGCCAACAGGACTAAAGTCAGGATGTAGCTGACTACAAAATGTATCCGTATCCATACCCTCAAATAACACTAGGGTTTGATGACGACACACAGCAAAGGCTACAAAAATAAATTCTTGCAGACTAGACTGGCATGACCTGGATATCACAGTTTTCTCCCACATGAATAATACTATTTTCTGGCAACATATTCCAATTACCAGCAAATAGAGGTTCAGAGGCAATGATTACAGAATTAGGGAAAGTGGGATCATCCCTAAGCCAATACAGAGATGGAGCAGGTGAGGTACTAGCAAAACGGGAAGCAATCAGCTGGTGTCCGTCACTAATAATCAAATTGGCTAAAACCTTGACATTATTATGGTGTTTTGCCATATCCAATAGCATTAGTAATGTACTACGTAAGACATATTCCAGGGGTCGATGACTATGGAGATGGATTTGGGAAAGTAGCAGAGAGAAAATATGTTCTGAGTCAGTATTACCCTCAATCATTTCGTAAAATTCACGAGGTAAAACACTACGTATATTCCTCTTTAATGTCTGCTTAAAATTTTCAATCAGTCCATTATGAATGAATAGTAACTTTTGATATTTAAAGGGCTGACAATTCACAAAATCTAAAGTTTGTCCTGGCGTTGCACTTCGAACATAAGCTAGTATACACAGTGATTCTACGTAACGACTAAGGCTAGGTAGGTTGATATCGTTCCAAATAGGTAGGGTATTTTTGTAAGTAAATGGTTCAGTATCTTTCTGCCCATGATACCAACCTATACCAAAGCCATCAGCATTTAATACCCCTGAGATCATTTCCCGTGGTTGGTAACTCTGAACCACCAGGGAATGTTCCTGTTTATACAAGAAATATTCCGGCGAGACAGGTGGACCAAGGTAAGCAAGTAATCGGCACATAATTACAGTAATAGAGTAAAAACTACTGGAACAGCCAAATAATTCTACCTGATCCTTTGTTAAATTTAACGATTTTGCATTAGGGGAAAACAGATCAATCTCTCCCCTACCTCCAAGCTCGGTCGTACTGAACAGGCCAGAGTTGATCCTGCCCGAGTTTCTGAGCGGCAAGGATGGGCCAGTAAGGATTACGGAGCAGTTCGCGCCCCAGAAGCACCATATCAGCAGCACCTGTGCAAATGATTTGGTTGGCTTGTTCTGGAGATGTGATCAAGCCTACAGCCGCAGTAGGAATATCTACGTCTTGACGGATACGTTTGGCAAACTCAATCTGATAACCAGGTTTCACAGGGATATTGACACCGGGGACAATCCCTCCTGAAGAGCAGTCAATTAAATCCACACCTAAAGTCTTGAGTATCCCACCGAGAGCGATACTTTGCTCAATATCCCAACCCACAGCTACCCAATCAGTGGCAGAGATGCGTACCCAAAGGGGATAAGTCTCAGGCCAGACTGTTCGCACTGCTTGGCAAACTTGTTGCAATAAACGGGTGCGGTTTTCAAAGCTACCACCATAATTATCTTGGCGCTGATTAACAAGCGGTGAGAGAAACTGATGTATGAGGTAGCCATGGGCGGCATGGATTTCTAATACCTTGAACCCAGCTGCTAAGGAGCGTTTAGCAGCTTGGACAAAGGCGGTTATCACATCTTGAATGGCTTCTAGAGTTAGGGCTTGGGGCACTGGACTATCCTGACTAAAGGCAACGGCACTACTAGAAACTACAGGGCGCCAGCCTGATTGTGATTCATCTAGTGCTTTCCCACCTTCACTTGGTTTAGCCGTACTGGCTTTTCTCCCTGCGTGGGCAAGTTGGATACCAGCAACAGCGCCAAACTGATGAATCAATGCTACAATTTTCGCTAAACCTTCTATGTGTTCATCTGCCCAAATTCCCAAATCTTGCGGACTAATACGCCCATAAGGCTCCACTGCTGCTGCTTCGGTGAGAACTAAAGCTGCACCGCCAACTGCACGGGAGGCTAGGTGAATTAGGTGCCAATCGTTAGCATACCCATTGGTGCTAGAATACTGGCACATAGGGGAAACAACAATCCGGTTGCGAAAGCTGACATCACGCAGTTTGATAGGTGTAAATAAATCTGCCATGATCTTATTAGAGGTAATTGGTCAGAGGAAAAGATATAGGACTTACGCATTGACAGGAAACACCAAATATGGTGTAGTTTCGGGCACTTTCAGGTGATTTTTTGATAGCGCAGCGTGGCGCTAGCCATAGGTTATCCATCAAAGCCTGAAACGACGTAATTTCCTTGATACATATGATAGTCGATTTGTACAGTGCGTAAGTCCTAAGATATAATACCAACTTGCTTCCACCTCTCCCTACTCCCCCAACTCCCTGCGGAGGACTTCTGTGGCTTGTCGGGCTGAAAGTGGTGGATAAAAAAGGTATCCTTGAACATCGTCGCAATCAATGGATCGCAAAAAATCTAGTTCTTCGGGCTTTTCTACGCCTTCAGCAGTTACTTTCAATCCCAAGTTATGCCCCAAGGTAACAATTGCCTGGATAATGTGTGCTACCCTATGATCCTCTCCTAGTTCGTGGATGAAAGAGCTATCAATTTTCAGGTTGTGCAGCGGTAACTGCCGAAGGCGCGAAAGGGAAGAATGACCCATGCCAAAGTCATCAATGGACAGGTTTAGACCCATCTGTTCTAAATCATTGAGTACACTTTTGGTGAAATTTAGATCCTCGATCGCGATAGATTCTGTGATTTCTAACTCTAAAAATTGCGGATCTAGTCCTGTTTCTGCCAAAATTCTCGCTACTGAATCTACTAGTTTGGGTTGGCGGAACTGTTTGGGAGAAAGATTCACTGCCACAGTCAAATTCGGTAATCCCATTTCTTGCCAGGCTTTATTCTGAATGCAAGCTTCCTTGAGTACCCACTCCCCAATGGGGGCAATTAATCCACTTTCTTCTGCCAGAGGAATAAAGACGTTGGGAGAGACGGTTCCCATTTCTGGATGAAACCAGCGCAGGAGGGTTTCCACACCAGTAATTTTTCCTGTGGAGATGTTAACCTGAGGCTGGTAGTATACAGCTAACTCTTTCCGTTCTATGACATGGCGTAGCCGCTTTTCTAAAATTAGGAGTTCGGGAGTTTTAGAATTGAGGGATAGATTATAAAACTGAAAGTTATTTCGTCCTTCATCTTTAGCATAATATAATGCCACATCGGCATGTTGAATGAGGGTTTCAGCATTGGGGCTATTTTCATCTAATAGGGCAATACCTAAGCTGGCGCTGACATATAGTTCGTGTCCATGAAGGTGGAAAGCATTTTCTAGTGCTTGCAGAACTTTCTGTGCTATCTGGGCTACCTCTTCCCTGCAGGTAACATGGGGTAGAAGAATGATGAATTCATCACCTCCCCAGCGAGCAAGGATATCTTTTTCTGCCAGGGAATTCCTGAGTCTTTGCGCGACACTTTGTAATAGTTGATCTCCTAAAGTGTGTCCCAGATTATCATTGATAATCTTAAAGCGATCTAGATCAAGAAACATCACGGCTAAACTCGGCTGATTTTGATTGGCATGGGGTAGTTCTCGGTGTAGAATTTCATTGAATTGCAACCGATTTGGTAATCCAGTCAGGAGATCGTGATGGGCTTGATAGCGAATCTTTTCCTCCACTTGCCGACGCTGGCGAAAACCACTGATACTAGCGGCCATTGTCAAGAGGCTAGATTCTTCGTGCCTTGACCAACGGTGTTGTGTGGTGCAGTCAGCTAAACCTAGACAGCCCCAGAACTCATCTTCTAGTCGCAGGGGTACTAAAAGCAGAGATTTAATTCCATATTGGGCGAGAAGTTCTTGTTCCCGGAAGGAGAATTCTTGGGTGAGTCCACTAACTGACTGTCCACAGGAGAGGGTTGCATACCAATTTCCTAGCCCAGAGGATTGATAGGATTGATTTTGCCAGCAATCGCCTGAAGCTTCAACACTAGAGTGTGTCCATTCAAACTTCAAGTTCACGGACATTTCCCCGGTAACTGGATGGCGGTGGTTCTCGAATAGGTAGACCCGATCTACTTGGGTAGCTTCACCGAGAACAGCGAGTGCTCTGTTGATAGCTACCTCATAGTTCATTTCTGCTAGTAAATAATTGGTGGCTTCCGCAACTGCCTGGAGTAAGCGATCACGTTGGTGTAGTTCGGATTCAGCTTGCTTCTGTACCGTAATATCCCTGATGATAAAGGTTCTAATTAAATCACTCTCTGGCAGATAATGGACGGATTGTTCAAAAATTTCGCTGCCAACTTCCACCTCCCGAATAAAGGAGTATCCCTCTTGATTCTCGACTGCACTCAGAAGTTCTGCTAGGATTGGATGCTGTTCTCCCATTTCCCTAAGTGTGGGAAATTTGAGCGTTGCAGATGGATTAAGATATGTAACCGTTCCCTCTAAATCCATCTCAATAATGGGATTTGGGTTCAGTTCAGGAAAGGATGCCAGCCGAGCTAAAGCAGCTTCGCTAGCCCCTTCAGAGCTATAATCACCGGCAATTACAGTTTTAAAGGGGTTCACGGGATGAGCCTGCTGTAATAAAAAGCCAGATATGTCCTCCACTTCACAAGATTCTGAGAATGCTTGTTCTGATAAATTAGAAATAGCATAGTATCTAGCTTGAGTTTGTTGATTTCCAAAAGTAATCAAGTCGTCATGCTGGAGGTTATGAGAGAAGCACTTAATCCCGTTGACGAATAAGCCGTTAGTACTCCTTTTGCCTTTAAAGTTGCCGTCAATGATTCTAAAGCCGAATAGATCAGTATTTGGTGTGGTTACCCGTAACAAAATTGCATGCTGTCTCGATACAGACCGGGAACGAAGGACAATAGCATTCCGAGAATCCCGTCCAAGAGAGTAGGTGGCCTCTTGCAAAGGTACAGTTCGCTGTCCTCCTAGGTCTTTGATGACCAATAAGTGGCGGATTTTTTCCTGCTCATTTCTTGGCATGATTCTTCCTCAAGTTCTCATCGGTTTGGTCTTAGCTGAAAAATACTGCTCCAACTTTTGATTTTCATCTCATAATTTCTGGAAAAGCTGCTCGTGAGGGGTTAGTATGGAATTCCTCCCAAGACTAGGAGTTGACTATCTAATAAGGGTTCTCCTTGGCCTAGTATAGAGAGACTTTCGTACTATTTTTAACTGTTTAGGTAGGAATTTTAGCAATGCTACACTGTGGCTTAAGTTTAGATAGGCTAAAGGGGTAAAAGCCAGTAAAGAGACTGGTAAATTTATCCCATGATCAAATTGATGCCTTGAAGTACTACTGTTCTGTAGTAACACCTAACTATTTTCTCATCACCTGAGGCTAAAAATATCGTGGGAATCTAAGAGCTGTTTTATTTAGTTGCTGCTAGTACAAAGAGTTTGCATCTTTTCTAAGATAATCTTGACGACCACTCATAATTCTTGCCTAAACTCTTGATAATATTTCTCTACCTGGTGAGAGTAGCTTATGGCATACTCGAGGATTTGACTGTGCCACTCAGATAAGTGAGCAAAGCCAATTAAATCATCAGCGGTGGTAGAACCTTGTCTACCACTACTGCGTAATTGATTCCATGCTGTTACTTCACCCATGGTCTGGATCAATTTCTCTAATCGTCCTAGTTTCCCATTCCCTGATTGTAAACTTACCCGGTCTTGGGTTGGCTGCATTTCCCGCAAGACATAAGATTTGGTACCGTCAATTATCACCCCTAACAGTGCAGGTGGGGTTCCTTGCATTCGCTGTTGAATAGCTACTATTCGTGCTGCTGAACTATCCCAATTGGGTTGCGGCACTGCTAAATAAGGCTCTAGTGAGCTTGCTTGTGCTTGTTTAAAATCTAAGAGGTAATTTTTATGAGGAGAACCATTACCTTCGATTAGAATTATATAGCGTTCTAAGCCTAAGCTACTAGTACCAGCGATTCTCTTTTGCACGTCCAAAATTCCGCAAAATTTATCCTCTTGTTGTGTCTTTTGTTGCCAAGTTGTGACTAATGCTTTGACCCTGTGCTGTTCTGCCTCTGTTGCTTTGGCTGTGTGTTTATGATCTACGACTAAGTAACGCTCCCCATGATTTCTCTTTGTGTACTCATCTAACAAATCCTGGCGATCTCGTTCCCTTAGACTTACCAGTAAATCTTTCACCAAGCCTCTGGCAGTTTCCCTTTCCACAGTTCTTGCCTGACCTTTGCCTAAGGCATTGGCGTATGTATTCAGAAAATGCTTGCCTAGTTGCTGGGCTGCAGATTCATCAACTTTGAGAACCGTAGAACCAACCAAGATGCTGGTTACACATCTCACTAAATCCCATGTGCAGGGAGCAAGACAAGCTTCATCAAAGTCGTTAATGTCAAAGTAAACTAGTCGGTTATCTCCCTTATAGGTACCAAAATTTTCTAGGTGCATATCACCACAAATCCAAGTTTGTGGCGTCGTATTAAGAGGAGAATCTTTGGGAAAATCTTGGTAAAATAAATGACAGGTACCGCGAAAAAAACTAAAAACATTGGTACCCATAGCTTTGTATTTTAATTTCAATAATTCTGGGTTGCGTCCAGCATTAAAGAGCTTGATTCTTTCAACAACATTAATTGTCATATTTTGGATTGTAGACACACTAGATATTTATTAGCTTGACTCTAACCAATTTGACAACAGAATGTAAAGTATTAATTATAACATAATTACAAGGTGTCATATCAATTTACAGAAAGTTTCCCGGAGTATAGATAAGTAATGAAGACTATTTGTGGATTAGCTGAGATTACGCATTAAATTTCTCACTTTACCAGAAGTGATAGAGCCTAGTGCATCACATTGCCATAAACTCAAAACCCCATTTTATGGTGTAAACTTGCTAATCTGCTTTGGGTGTGGCTCTTTTGGAGTAACAGTTTATAACGTAAACAGGCTGTTTTAGAGAATATTTATGTCATTTGGTCGTCAATTGATAAGATTTATCAATAAAATTGAGAGATAGATGACCGAATTTTAGATTTTGGATCTTGGATTGTTGATGAGTTAGTCAGGAGGAGCAGGGGTTAGGTGTTTATTTAGAGTTCCTCCTAATCTAAAATCCAAAATCTAAAATCCAAAATTCTATAGGTTATCCCATTGCCACAGGGGTGATTGAAGGAGCTTGTCGCCATTTGGTGTGTGACCGGATGGATATTACTGGTACACGTTGGCGACTTGATCGGGCCGAAGCTGTCCTTCGGCTCCGTGCCCTCAGAGCCAGTGGACACTTCGAGGAGTACTGGCGATTTCACAAGTCCCAAGAGTTCCAACGCAATCATCTCCAAAAATTCAAAGACCCTGAGCAATTGTTAGCCGCTTAAATACTTGTCGCTCTAAAAGAGCCGCACCCATCTGCTTTAGCTTTACTTACACCATTCAAGCTAGCCTGAGATAGGCTTTGAAAGTTTTTCAAGACTTTGGATTTTCGGCTTATTTCCATCTGGTAGAGTCGAGAGGGGATAGTGTAGGTAAGGTTTGAGAGTCACCTCTCCCCCTTTCAAGGGTAGGTTTTTCAAAGAACCTCCATTAACACACGAGGCAAAAGCCATTTGTCACATAAACTTTGTGCGAAAATTCCATCAAAGTTAACACCTTAGGCTAGTCCTAAACTAATTCGGCTGCTAACTGATTCTGATCAATTACCAATATCATTGCTTATACGAAAAGGTAGCTCTAAATTAATTTCCTCCATTTGCTGTTGTTCCATCTGATTCACCTCCAGAATATAGGGGCGGAGAATCTGTCCTAAACGACTATGATAAAAGCGGTGGAGACTGTAATTAGGTAAAGCCGGAAAACCACGCCGTTTTTTATGGCGGCCACCAGCACCAGGATCAAAAATTTGGATACCATGAGCGATTGCCCACTCGATAGGTGTATAGTAACAAGCATCAAAGTGCAGGCAATCTATCTCTTGAAAGCTCCCCCAATAACGACCATAGAGATTTTCATCCTTAAATAGACAAAAAGACATCCCTAGGGGTTGATGAGGATTTTGCTCACTGTAGGCAGCGACAAATAATACCCGATGGCGATAATTAGTATGTAATTGCTCAAAAAATCCCTTGGTCAAGTATTTACTACCCCACCAGCCAAACTTATCACAGGTATCAGCATAGAATTGGTACATCAAGGGAAATAAAGATTGGGGAATTTCCTCACCTGTTAAGGGCTGCAATCGTAAACCTGCGGTTTCCACAGCCTTACGTTCCCGCTTAATATTCCGCCGTTGGTTAGCATTGAACACTGCTAAGTAGTCATCAAACGTTTGAAACCCAGCATTTTTCCAGATATAGCTGTAATGTAACCAAGCAATAAAACCCCGTTTTTCCAGCACTCCACGCCATTGGGGATCAACATAGAGGAAATGACACCCAGAAATCCCATTTTTGATGCAAAACGAGTCGATCTCATGCAACATGAGTGTTGTGATTTCCTCCTCATCTTCCCCATCGGCAATTAGGAACCGATAGCCTTCAGATGGAGTAAAGGGTGTCATCCCCAACAGTTTGGGATAGTATTCTACCCCGATACGTGCGGCTAACTCTGCCCACTGCTGATCGAAAACAAATTCCCCATAACTGTGCCCCTTAAGATAAAGCGGAGCCGCAGCAATTAGGGATTTGTCGCGCCATAGTGTCAGGTGATTTGGCAACCAGCCAGTCTTAGCTGTGGTACTTTGGGATATTTCCAGATTGTGCAGCCACTCCCACTCTAAAAACGGAGTTTTTAAGGGCATAGCCAAGGCATTCCAGGCTTCTGGGTCCACCGAGGCAATTTTCTGAGTCCAAATGACAGAATAGCGAGGTTGGTTTTGTTTCATTGTGGGGATTGGGGGTTAGGTGTTGGGGAATGGGGACTGAGGGGTAGGTGTTAGTTTTTCTCCCCTCTGCTCCCCATCCCGGCATAGTCGATAGTGTAAAAACACTTCCTGCTCAACAGTTGTAACTTCCAGTAGTTGTAGTCTAGGAGCTAAATGGGCTAAAAATCCCTGTCCTTCTACAGGGGTAGGTGCTGTTGCACCACCTAATATTAGAGGACAGATAGTTAACCAAAATTCATCAATTAAATCTAATTCCAGTAGGGATGCGACTAAATTACCTCCACCTAAAATCACTAGCCGTGATACGTGTAAAGTTGTCAAGTGTTGTAAAACTGCAGGCAGGTCAATAACTCCCGTTGGTTTTTCAAAAACTAGAATCTGCTCAAACTCTGAGCGCCCTTGCCAGAAGTGCGCCCCTTGGGTTGTTGTTATTAACCAGCGAGTAACTGATTGTCGAAAGAAGTTAAATTCCGGATTCAGGTCGGCAAGGCAGGAAATTACTATATGAAATGGCTGAGAAGGCTTTCCCTCCCATGATCGATGTTGCAGTAGTGTTGGATGTGATACGGTAATTGTTGTACCGTAGGCACGGAGAGTACCAGCACCGAACAAGACAGCATCACCAGCAGCAATTTGTTTTTCTAGGTGTGCTTTATCAACTCGTGAGCCAAATCGAGCAGGTGAACGTTTAAAATCTCCTATCTTTCCATCTGCACTCACTGCCAAAACCACAGTGGTGTGAGGACGATGTTGTACCATTGCCTTGACTAAGTATTTTTAGTATTTTCCTTCAGCTTAATGCCCCTGGCTACAACTTTGACAAAGCAACGCAGTAGCTCGCAGCTACAGTTCCTAGAAATTCAGGCGATGGAAGCAAATAAAAAGTTAAGGTTTTCTCTGCTGCCATCTTTTTAGTGATAATCTGGATAACGCCACTAGCGTTTAGGACTAAACTCACCCTACTACTTTGCCTCCTATCTGCAAGCCATCGTCCATCAATTCTATCTCTGTATTATTATGGAACGCAAGTTACTTTTACATCTACCATCCATGAGTTTTTGTATAACATATTCCTTGTGGTTCAATAAGATTTTGATCACTTTAAAAAGCTACAATGAACTTTTGATTACATAATTCAATGTCTCATTTAGCTGGTCTGATTGCATATCGTTACTGTTGTGGTTTGCAAATGCGAAGTGAGACACTTGATGACTAATTCCCGGCAATCATCATTTCGGCGAATTTTAGTAACGAAAATATTGCTTCTGGTAGTTCCAGTTTTATTAATTGGGGTCATCGCTGCCCTAAATAAATTACGCTATAACCTGTTAAAAACTGCCCGGCAAAACTTAACAGAAAATGCTATTAGTAAAGGAGAAAGAATTATTGATTTAATTGAGGAACTTAAAGCAAATTTAATCAGTGCTAGTCAAACACCACAAATTCAGTCCGGCTCATCGACCAAAGCTCAGAAATTCATCACTCGGCTAGCACAACAACTGCCAAAACAGACTGAGTGCATTCAATTAACAAATTTCCAAACGGCAAATATCATTGCCAGTAGTTGTGGAGATAAGGTGATTGGACAGGTGAATTTGTCTTTTGTTAAAGATGAGGTAAATGTTAGAACCATCTTACCACCTAAATCTGGAACCACAGGGAGCAGAGATCCCGATCATCAACTACAAATGGTATTATCTGCCCCAATCTATGATCGCTATGGCAATTTAGCCTACATTCTCAATCTTCAGACCTCATTGCATCGGCAAACTGAAAACCAGCATGGATCACTTACAGGCTTGCTAGTAGTAATTGCTGAAGATGGGACAATTTTATCTCACCCATTAGCCGATAGAATTGGCAGCAACATCGAAAATGAGACCAATGCAGCCCAGCTAAAAAGCATTGTTCAAAACGCTATCGCTGGACGAAGCGATTCTAGCCAAAATTTGTATTTCACACCTAATGAGGAATTAGTTGCTGGCTACACAGCCATTCCCAGTCCAATCTCACAACAGCAGGGGCATAAATGGGTCATTTTAGCCGTAACAAGTGTAAAAAACGCTCTGTTTGGATTGGAGGAAATTAAACTCATCCTCATAGTTTTAACAGTTGGGTTGATTGGTGCAAGTTTATTAGCATCCCTGTACTTAGCACCCTACCTAGCACGTCCTGTTGAAGAACTGCGGGATTACGCCTTGAATATTCACAGTCACCATGCTGCCCAACCAATTCCTCATAACTTCAAAATCCGAGAATTCAATCAACTAGCACAAGCACTAGACCAAATGGTTGAACGACTCAAAGCCTGGGCAGAAGAACTAGAAATAGCCTGGAAAGAAGCCAAAACTGCTAACCAAATCAAAACTCAGTTTTTAGCTACAACTTCCCATGAATTGAGAAACCCATTAAATATCATTATTAACTGTGTTCGTTTAGTACGAGAAGGATTATGCGACAGCCCAGAAGAAGAAATTGAATTTCTCAAACGAGCAGATGAAACAGCGATTCACTTATTAGGAATTATTAATGAATTACTCGACATTTCTAAAATTGAAGCAGGTAAACTCTCAGTAGTCAGCAATCCCATAGACTTGCGACAATTGTTGCTAGAAGTGATTAATTTACAATCCGTGAATATTCAACTCAAGGGGCTACAGTTAAAATGTGAGCTAGGCGATGAACTGATCCCTATTAAGGCAGATGCAGCCAAACTTAAACAAGTACTAATGAATATCCTTGGCAATGCCACGAAATTCACAGAGGAAGGGAGCATCACAATTAGTACCGAAATTCAACACATTGACAGCAAATCCCTGGTGATGATTGCTATTAGAGACACAGGAATCGGCATTGACCCAGCCCAGCAACATAAACTATTTCGCCCCTTTGTCATGGTGAACAGTACATCTGCCCGCCAATTTGAGGGGACAGGGCTGGGATTAGCTATTTCCCGCAACTTAGTTGAACTCATGGAAGGCACAATTAACCTAGAAAGTGCGGGTCTCAATCAAGGTACTACAGTGATAATTAAATTACCTTTGATTGATATCTCTCTGTTACCTACCTTGGAAGGCCAAGAGAATCAAGAAGCTATGGGATTTTCCCCCTTAGATCAGCAAGGCCCAGGCGCAACCCTATTCAACGGGAAGGCTAACCTTTTTTGTCGCTAAGCTATAAAGGAATTTTAGATTGGGGGAGAATAGATCAATCTCTCCCCCCAGTTCCCAAAAAAGATATTAGCACTCTTCGCCTATGAGTGCTAAATTGTCTATTGGAAGTGCTTGAGAAAAGAAACATGGCAAAAATCATTTCATTTAATGAAGAGTCACGGCGCTCCTTAGAGAGAGGTATCAATACCCTTGCTGATGCCGTCAAAATTACCCTGGGACCGAAAGGTCGGAATGTGCTTTTAGAAAAAAAATTTGGTGCACCACAGATTGTCAATGATGGGATCACTGTAGCCAAGGAAATTGAATTAGAAGATCCTACGGAAAATACAGGTGCAAGGCTCATCCAAGAGGTTGCATCTAAAACTAAAGATGTCGCTGGGGATGGAACCACCACAGCCACAGTTCTAGCACAGGCTTTAATCCGAGAAGGATTGAAGAACGTTGCTGCCGGTACCAATCCAGTCAGCTTAAAACGGGGGATTGACAAAACCGTTGAGGCATTGGTGCAGGAAATTGTCCGGATAGCCAAACCGGTAGAAGGCAGTGCCATTGCCCAAGTTGCCACCGTCTCAGCAGGGAATGATGAAGAAGTTGGCAATATGCTGGCTGAAGCAATGGAAAAGGTGACGAAAGACGGAGTGATTACCGTCGAAGAATCCAAATCCCTGACCACTGAGTTAGAAGTAGTGGAGGGGATGCAAATCGATAGAGGTTACATCTCCCCCTACTTCATCACCAATAGCGATCGCATGACGGTGGAGTTTGAGAACGCCCGAATTTTGATTACTGACAAAAAAATCAGCAGTATTCAAGATCTAGTACCAGTGTTAGAAAAAGTTGCCCGTTCAGGTCAACCTTTGTTAGTGATTGCTGAAGATGTGGAAGGGGACGCCTTAGCCACCCTAGTAGTGAACAAAGCACGGGGTGTGCTGAGTGTTGCGGCGATCAAAGCACCTGGGTTTGGCGATCGCCGCAAAGCTCTGCTACAAGATATTGCCATTCTCACCGATGGACAATTGATTTCTGAAGAAATTGGTTTGAGCCTAGATACCGCTTCTTTGGAAATGTTGGGGACAGCCCGGAAAATCACCATTGACAAAGAAAACACAACCATCGTTGCTGGTAGCACCACAAAATTAGAAGTCCAACAGCGAATTGTCCAAATTCGTAGACAACTGGAAGAAACAGATTCCGAGTACGATCGAGAAAAACTCCAAGAACGCATAGCCAAGCTTGCTGGTGGTGTTGCCGTCATTAAAGTGGGTGCAGCTACAGAAACTGAACTTAAAGACCGCAAACTGCGGATCGAAGACGCCCTGAATGCCACTAAAGCTGCTGTAGAAGAAGGGATTGTTTCCGGTGGTGGGACAACACTGATTCACTTGTCCCAAAAAGTAGCCGAGATTAAACAGAGCCTGGATGCAGAAGAAAAAATTGGCGCTGATATTGTGTCCAGAGCCTTAGAAGCTCCCCTACGGCAAATAGCAGAAAATGCTGGGGCTGAAGGTTCGGTTATTGTTTCCAGAGTTCGGGAAACTGATTTTAATATTGGCTATAACGCTGCTACCGGAGAATTTGAAGACTTGATTGCAGCAGGTATTATCGACCCTGCAAAAGTTGTCCGTTCCGCTTTGCAGAATGCCGCTTCGATAGCGGGTATGGTCCTAACTACTGAAGTTGTAGTTGTCGAAAAACCTGAGAAGAAATCCTCCGCTGGTGCCCCTGATATGGGCGGCATGGGTGGCATGGGCGGCATGGGCGGCATGGGCGGCATGGGCGGCATGGGCATGATGTAGCCTCACCATTATTAATTTTTCTGCAGTTTGTCCTTTTCAGGGCAAACTGTTTTTTTAGTGGAGATGCCTCCTGCCCCCGTAAACCCCTATGAATTTTCCCGTTAAGTCCGAAAACAGCTGCACTCCACCAGAGGCAGCAGGGAATTATGATTCCTGCCCTTGAGCCACGACCAAAGGGAATAAGAGTTGAAGCCCCACGCCAAAATCTCTGATTTGGTGGACCGCAATCAGTGTAGGTCTGAAGCCTACACTGCAAGAACTACCCTCTGGAGCCTCCTGCCTTAAAACCTCCACGGCAAGATAACGGAAAAAGTCAGGTACACCCGTAGATTTAAGGTCCCACAGGGATACTTTTTCCCCATCACACCGGATTCCCTATATTATATGCAATAAATAACACCAGGAGTTAATACTAGCGATTATGGTAACTAGAAGTGGCGACCAGAATCTACTTGTTTTGGCGCTTTATCTCATCGGCATATCTTACACATTCAATCGGATGATTGAATCCATCGATGATAAAATTAAGTATGAATACAAAAAAGCAATTGTTGATGAACATCTCCAAGAGCAAAATCTCTTAGATAAGATTGGAGTTTCCTTTAAATTCGCCGTTTCTAATGACATTGATGAGGTGAAGGAACTGTCACTGAGTATTGAGAATAAATCTGATAATCTGGCTATATATGTTGACTGGGATAATAGCTCCATAGTCGGTGACTTAAGCAAGCAATCACGTCGAGTTATTCGTAAATCTCCAGACATGATCCGCGACTTAGCCGTGCCCCAAAGTCCTAGTCTGATTGCCCCTAAAAGTACACTTTCAGAGACAGTAACAGCGGAAGACGTTTTACAACGAGATCAGGAATCGGAAATATACAAAGCAATTAATCCCTTACTTGCTATTACCAAACTGAAATCCGCAGGACCACCCCAAAAGAAAATGTACAACGAGTTCATGACGGGAAAGCAGACCTTTGAATTTTCCCTCCAACTGGTACTGAGAATCTCAGAAGTGCGGGTAGGCTTAAGTCCAGGTGTGAATATCCCCCCTATGTGCATTCTGAACTGCCCCTTCACAGTGAGGAAATTACCTTGGACCCATGCCCTGCCTTGGAATAAGAAGAAGTAAATCAGAGCCAGACACACAAGGCAATCAAAGACTACACTGGGAAGAAGGAGAGAGTGGGCGCTGGCAGTTGCAGATCAGAAATTGAAACCTGGTTTGAGGAAAGTCCGGGCTCCCGAAAGACCAAACTTGCTGGATAACGTCCAGTGCGAGCGATCGTGAGGATAGTGCCACAGAAAGATACCGCCAGGACTAGGGATTGGGGCTAGTCCCTAATCCCTAGTCCTGGTAAGGGTGCAAAGGTGCGGTAAGAGCGCACCAGCAGTGTCGAGAGGCACTGGCTCGGTAAACCCCAGTTGGGAGCAAGGCCGGAGGAACTAAGGTTGGTCTTTTACCAGTTCCGTTATAAGAGAGCCGCTAGAGGTGTCTGGTAACAGGCATCCCAGATAGATAACTGCCCTCAAAATGTAAAGGCTTTATACGTAAAGTTTTTACACTAGAGAACAGAACCCGGCTTACTACCAACTCTCTCCTCATTTTTCGTAACGCTGAATTTTTGGTTTTTAATGTCTCTCGTCTATCCCCGTCGTCAGCGACAACTTGAAAGCTTAGTCCAAAAATTAGGTCTTTCACCAGAAGTACCTATTAAGTGGCAACTATTGGACCTAGCCCTAACTCATCCCACAGTTTCGGATCTGGCAAACTATGAACAACTAGAGTTTGTGGGTGATGCAGTGGTGCGGTTAGTAGCAGCCATTGTACTATGGGAACATTACCCCGATTTTCCAGTGGGTGACTTTGCGGCAATTCGTTCAGTGTTAGTGAGCGATCGCATTCTTGCCCAATTGGCCAAAGAATATACTTTGGAGCTATACCTATTAGTTGCTGGCAGTGCTACTGGTGATCAAGTTGGTCAAGAGTCACGGCTAGCAGATGCCTTTGAAGCAGTTTTGGGGGCGCTTTACTTAAGTACTCACAACCTAGAACTAATCCGTCCCTGGTTAGATCCCCACTTTCAACAACTAGCAACGGAAATTCGCCTTGACCCAGCCAGACTAAACTACAAAGCTGCGCTTCAAGAATGGACTCAAGGGCAATTTAAAATTTTGCCAGAGTATCGCGTTGTGGAAATCAATCAACCGCCTCTGGCTCAAGAGCGTTTTCTAGCCCAAGTATGGCTACATGGAAAGATGCTAGGACAAGGAAAAGGAAGATCAATTAAAGCTGCTGAACAATCTGCTGCCAAGGTGGCTTTTTTGTCAATTAGCAGTCAGGAAAATTTTCCTCATGGGACTTAGACCACAAACTAAGACTTCTGCCTTCTAGCTCCTCTATCCTAAAAATAGAAAAAAAATCTTAAGAATGCTACTATATATCGCAGTAATCATTCTGAAGTAGGTTTCAGTCTAAAAATGGAACTTAAGCACTTTAGAAGCTAGGTTTTGCACTTTGCGAAAAACAGTAGTAAACTTAGGGTTCATGGCTAGTGTTGACGCCTCAGAACTACCACAGAAGTCCAGTGAGGTTGGTTATCATGGTGCATCTACACCAATTAGATGTTCTAAGGTCAAGTAGTAGGTTCCGGATAGAATTATCATAATCACAGTGGGTGCTGCCCAAAGGAAAAACCCCTAGTCAGTGTTAGTCAACCAGGGGAGTTAGTTATCAGGGTGCATCTACTAACTTCGGTGTTCTAGAGTTGGACACTTGTTTCCGGATAGAACGGTGTACCCGCCAAAGGAGAAACCCCTAGTCAGTGTTAGCCAACCAGGGGAGTTAGTTATCAGGGTGCATCTACTAACTTAGATATTCTGAGGTTGAGTTCTGGCTTCCGGATAGAACGGTGTACCCGCCAAAGGAGAAACCCCTAGCCAGTGTTAG
>Ga0209611_10003504_pt1 | contig 27156 bp, 26 predicted proteins | sample S1TSphgellanicum_3_FD_187693 | JGI IMG/M metagenome (GOLD analysis project Ga0209611, IMG submission 187693) | Host-associated microbial communities from peat moss isolated from Minnesota, USA - S1T2_Fc - Sphagnum magellanicum MG (SPAdes) (version 2) | ecosystem: Host-associated > Plants > Peat...
ACAATGGCAAGTTCAACACTAAGTATATTATTTTCAAAAATATTTTAAAAATTCAAAATAAAATTTTCAAATATCAAAAATTAGTGAAGCGAAATAAAGTTTTGAATATTTTTATTTTTTAGAATGGAATCTTCAAAATCAATTAACTATTCAACACTAACATGTTGCATGTGCCATGACACTATGGTACTAGTAGACAAACTTTGGGTGTGATAATGTGCATGGCAAGTTTGCCTTTGCCATCAAGAAAGAAAGAATAGAGGCATCCTTATGTGCCAGTCTTCATACACTACAAGTTAATCAGGATGTGAAAAACCAAATTTGAGTTATTCAACTTTACATTTTCAGATATCCACCTTTGAATCGGCCCAAGTGGCAAAAATTCACCCCCAAAAGAACACTGGTACTAGCAGGCAAATGAGTTGTAACTGAGTTCCATCCAATAGTGTGCTGGCTGGTGTTCCACAATCATGCAAAGGATTTTGGTGAAAACAAAGTGCAAAAGTGCCAGATTTTGAAGAATATTTTCAATAAGTGATGACAAGTATCATGATTGATATATATATATATATATATATAACACTTGCATCAAAATATCACATCTCAAATATTTGAGACTTCACATGAGACTCAACTCTCAAAATGAGAATGTTGCTTAAGAGTTTTGTGAGTACTTCCATTTGATTCTTGAAATTTTTTTCTCATGTTGGTGAGTGTTTCAAGTATTACTAAAAAAATGTGGTTTTTATGTTAGTTAAATTGTGATTAAGTTGATTGTAGAATCAAAATTATTAATTTGAAATGACTAATTGTGTTTGATTTGAGTAACATCAAACATAGATATGTTCATTACAATTTTAAAACCTTTAGCTATCTAGTCAAATCATACATTATATTGGAGATGTCAAAAATCTAGCACTCATGTGAAATAATTTGACTTGATTATTATGACTAGTGTAACTAAAATCAATCATGCAAATATGAGGCATTGTGATTATAATGATACTTTTGGATGATGCATAATTCTCATGTTCTTAATTGTTATATATGATGATCCTACTACTATTATGTTTGTTTGTTTTCTTTTTTTTGTCACATTGAGGTCTCCAAAACAAAGCACCTCCTATCATGCTATTGGTACCATTGAAAAAATCAATTTATAGGGATGCACCAAGTTTTTGGACCAATGGTGCAAAAGTTATTGAATCTAAATTTTATCATTGAAAATTCAATGAAATCAAAACAAAAACAATTAGGGCAATTGGGGGACAATGCTCTTGATATTGTTGGAAAGCCTTCAACGAGTGAGTAAGAGATATTAAATTTTGATTATTTTTGTGTCTAGATATTCAATAACAAATGAGATTTTAATTTTAGTGAAAATAAAAATTGGAAATCAAACTTAGGCTAAATAGGTCTTGGTGTGGTCTTGATGTTGTTGGAAAGCCCTTAATGACTAGGATTTAATCGAAATAGTCTCATAATTTTGAAACTGAAGGTGCAAGAGATATTGAATTTTCCAAGATGAAAATCTCAGATGTAGTTCATCCACAAACAAAGCCATAATTCGGTTTCCAATGGATGGTGCAATGGTGGGTGCTGGGTCACATAATTCAGTTCCAACTAGTGTTCCAAAATGAAGAAAACACAACTTTCAAAAGTCTATATATTAGAGTACTCAAAACTGGTTGTTACAGTTGGGCCCCAGTTCTGCTGAAACTGGAAATGAAATTAGAAGTCAGGATGAAAGCAGTACACAATAAAAAAAAGAAAGAAGGGGACCAAACTAATTGTCTCATCTAAATTGGTCCTCAAGGGAGTTTCACCCCTAGTTCCGGATTTGCCTTACCAACGCCTTGACTCCTCCTCCTCATATTCTTCACTAAAATCAAGCATTGTGAGAAAATTTTCTGAACTGATACCCATATCAGTCTATAAAATGGTATGTGATTCCACTCACTTTTACCATTCCATTCACCGCACTCAAACCAGGGATTAGAGAGTCAAACAAGGGTCCAAAGACAGGATGACTTTACGGATAACTCTATTGTGTAGTTGAATGGTACGTGATTTCACTCACTTTTACCATTCCATTCATCGCACTCAAAACAGGGATTAGAGAGTCAAACGAGGGTCCAAAGACAGGATGACTTTACGGATAACTCTATTGTGTAGTTGAATGGTACGTGATTTCACTCACTTTTACCATTCCATTCACCGCACTCAAAACAGGGATTAGAGAGTCAAACGAGGGTCCAAAGACAGGATGACTTTACGGATAACTCTATTGTGTAGTTGAATGGTATGTGATTCCACTCACTTTTACCATTCCATTCACCGCACTCAAAACAGGGATTAGAGAGTCAAACGAGGGTCCAAAGACAGGATGACTTTACGGATAACTCTATTGTGTAGTTGAATGGTACTTGATTCCACTCACTTTTACCATTCCATTCACCGCACTCAAAACAGGGATTAGAGAGTCAAACAAGAGTCCAAAGACAGGATGACTTTACGGATAACTCTATTGTGTAGTTGAACAGTACTTGATTCCACTCACTGCACTCAACACAGGGAATTAGAGAGTCAAACTAGGGTGCAAAGACAGGATGACTTTACAGATAACTCTATTGTGTGGTTGAACATGGGTATTGAAACCAGGGTTTGCTTGGCTCACAGTTTTGAGAGTCCTGTAGATGGCAGTTTCAGAAAGGACCATTGAAGTGTGAGAACACACACACACACACAACACACACACACCAGCCAGAAACACTCATGGCAGAAACCAAGGGACAAAAGACACCACCAGTGTTATATTCACAGAGGTACAGTAATAATAATAATATTGGAATACTTTTTTCTGCACACTTCCAAAGCCAGAATGCCAATACCCAGCCTCCTTGCTATTGTTGTTGAACATACCAGATTTTTCAGGGCGCCAGACTGAAGCAAAAGTCACCAGTGCACTTCTTGGGTGAGTACCACGGTGCCTACACTGGTACCACCATGGTTAAGAACCAGTGTTCTAAGGGTACCTTGGGGTTTGCAGTGTTAAATCCGGGTGTTCAGTGGGGTCGGGTCAGGTCAGGCCAGGTTCTTCTGATTTGGAATGGATTCACTGAGAACCCCCTTTTGTTGGAATTGGCACAAGAATCACTGGGATTGTGAAACTAGTCTTTTGCTAGATTTGGAACTGAAATCAGAACTCTGAATCACTGGGATTGTGAAACTAGTAAAATCCCTCAACGTGGTGCTTCACCTTATGTCAATACACTCTCTTGAACATTAGGGAGTTATATACATGGAATTGGACTTAGTTTCGGACTGAAGAAGTATAGAGGTTCTTGAATTTGAAAAAATGTGCCAAAAATGTTAGATTTGGACTTAGAATTTATCATATATGATGGTTCTCTTAATATTATTTTTTATAAAAATTTAGAGGCCAGATCTGGGTTTCAAATTTGGATTTATTTTCTCACGACCAATTCTTAAATTTTTGGTTCTTGTGTATGTGAGAACAAATGATTATCTACAACAGTTTTAATTAGCCAATTATCAAAATAAAATATATATGAAATTTATTTCTTTAGCACATGTAATATTTCAAGTCTTTTTTCAATCAACAAAGGTTTTTTGAGTCATTTTCCAACAAAGAAACATTTATCAATTTTTTTTTCAACCAACAAATATTTGTTTCTAACAACTTCACAAATTCACGATTTCATCTTGGTAAAAAAAACCTTCAAATTCTTCTAACTCTTTTTCTAGATCTCCATTTGCATCAATGAATTTTACTAAATGAGAAGGTGATTTGCAACCAATTTTACAATCATTAGGCCAATTTTTATTAATAAATAAAAAAATCTCTAATTTTTTTTATTGTAATCTACACCTTTTTAAATTTATAAGGATTTTTAACTACGGACAAACTTCTTTTACTTTCAATCTTGGATCCAACAATGGCCCCCATTGTTTAGAACATTGATTCATGTTTTTGTCACCAATGCAAAGGGCATTTTATTTCCTTCACATCCACTTGATATTGTCTGAAAATGAGGAGCTCCTTGTTCATAAGTTCTTTTTGTTGGCTCACTTGTATTGGCAATCTTCTCAAGTATATTCAAACTACACCCGTCATCAACACCAATGTTAGCAAAGGAAATTTTTGTTTCTACCAAAGGATACAAATGGTGATCGCACTTCAACAACAAGGATTTATTATCATACTCCTCAACAATAACAACACCTTGTTTTCTTCAATGAACGAAGACACTAAACAAAGACTTTTAAACCTAGAATCTAACATCAAAGAAAACATATTATGAATTTTATTTTTTTCAAAAATTTCCAAGAAAAAAAGGAAAGACTTTAACATAACACAAATTTTCTTTCTAATGTTCTAGGCAAAAGAAGTTAAATCATCAACAATAATTGATTCCTCTTCCATTAGGTTTTGTAGGACTGGTAAAACATCAAGCCCAACTTTAAGTTTTAGAATCATGGATATTGCATAATTTAACTCATCACTTAGTAACAAGTGACCACGTGATTAGTTCATAACGCAAGTAGACACAATAGGTGAAAGGAAGTCAACAATGATTTGACAAATGTGCCATGTAAGAGGCGGTGATACTTGGCCAACTACCTTCATAACAATTTTTCCGTTGTAACAAATAATTATAGCATTTTAAAACAACAATGCCTTTTGAAACACAATGATTTTGTTAACAAACTTGCAAAATAGTTAAACAAAGAAAATTAATAATTTCATTCACACAAAACATATTAACAATCTCAAACAAAACTTACCAATTTCATTAAGTACTAAAAAAGTTTAAAACTCACCTTGTTTTCATTTGGGTATTGAGTTTCCTAGGGTGAATTTTAGAATTAACACAAACTTTGGTCCACTCTTGCTTACCTTCCCAGATTTTTTGGGCCAAGTTATACATTTTTGCAAATTTGTTTGGGTTGCCTTCATAGATACATATTTTAAGTTTTTACACAATTTTTCATCAGCTATAGCATATTGACATGCTTTGAAAAAAACATGCCCAAAACAAGTACAATTGAACCTTTCCTATAAACCCAATGTTTTACAACTAATAACAAATTTCAAAGTAGAAGTCATTGCATTAACATTAGAGCCTTTATTTTTCATATATGCAATTGACTTTTTTCCAAACCAAATTTGAAAAGATTTGTGAAATTATGAGCCAACACCTATCCAAAAGTAATATGTTTAGGTTGCCATTCAAGTTTTAAAACTTTACAACCAAAGCAAAAATATCATGAGCTCCTTTACTTATTCACAAATCAAAGCTTGTAATTGTTGTATAACATTTTGAAAGATTAGGTAGAACATAAAGTTGGTTAGTTTTCTACACCAAATTTGACAAAATATCTTCTGAAAATTGCCTTTTAGAAGGAAAATTAATTCTTGGACACAAATGTAATGTTAATATTTTAAACTAGATATTCTTAACAAATTGAATTGGTAAATTAGTTTTTACAATTAACAAACCAAGGTCTTCATTAAATTCCTTTTGTTGCATATCATCTTTTTTGAATGAACCTTTCATAATTATTGTTTTTTAAATGGAAAACCTAGATGGAACAAGACTTTTTTTGCTATATGTCTTTCCACATTTCCTTTCATTAAACTATTTACTTCTTTTTCAATTTTTTTATAAATTAGAAAATGATTAACATCCACATGTATTTTTAAGGATGTTATACCATATGTTTTGTAATATGAAATTAATCCTTTTCTAGCTTGTGTTCTTGGATTAAATGCATTCACAAGTGCATTATAACACAACAAACATTTCATTACTTGTGGATGTTCCAAGTTCACAAGTTTGTTATCATTTATACCAAAAAATCATCAACACAAAACATTTCTTCCTTTTAGTTTCCACAATTTCCTTTGACTGTGCAATTTTTTCAAATTTAGATTGTAAACTAGGATTTACTTTAGACTCTTCTTTCACATTTTTTTCTTCCATAACAACTTCATTCATGAAAATATCACAAGTTTCACTTATTTTGTTTTGATTTTTTAATGAATGAGCATTTTGTAGTTTTCACAAAAGACTTAGTAAAAGAAAAAATAAATTATGCTTTACCAAAATTATCTTAAATAATGAATACAATTACAAACAAACAAATGAAGGAATACAATCTAATAAGATAAGGTTTGAAGGTTGAGAAAACAATTACAAGCATTTACAAAGAAAAAAGGTTTAAAAGTTAAAAGATGAAAAAATGCAATGTAGCAATTGAGTGAAGAATGTTTAAGATTAAGGTTCAAATTAATGCTTAGAAGTATCTAGATCCATGTCGAAGTGTAAAAAAATAATCAAAAAATTAACTACGTAAACAAAAAAAAATAAACATTCAAAGCACATACAAGAATGCAAGAAAACAAAAACATACAAGACAAAAAAACAAAAAATGTGAGGAAAAAAATTACTAGAATTTAAGGTTGATGCACATGCGTTTTATGTTGCACCTCTTGTGCAAATAAGTAAGGGGGAAGTACCAAGTAGGAGGGCGAGCTTGAAGCTCAAAGTAGGCAAACAAGAGGGTAGGCAAGTAGGTGGTGATGGTGGAAGTAGATAAGTGGGTGAAAGTAGGCATAGGTGGAGGAGGCAACATGCAATAAATAGGTGGAGCAAGCACAAAGGAGGCGAGCAACCAACATGCAATCAAAGTAGGTGTGAAGGAGGCAATGACGAGACAACAAGTAGGAATAGTGCATGCAAAGCAAAAGTTGGCAACAATAGAAGTGTTTCTAGTCAAAGAAAACAAAACGACTTTAACTAACAACAACACAAAAACACATAAAATAAAAATAAAATTAAAAATAAATAAATAAATAAATAAATAAATAAGAAGCATCCTTCCAAAGCTTAAAATGTGCAAAACAATTGCAATGCAAAATTTGTGACAGCTTTCCAATGAAAAAACAAGAATGAGAAGACGAAGGAGTGAGAATGAAGTCATTTTGTTTTCATGGCACCAAACCTTAATTGGGTTGGTTTCTTCCAAAAGCTCCTACCTAACATGTAACACTTAACCCCCTACACCTACCACCTAACCCCCCAAGTAGAGAATCAAAATTTCATAAAATAAATTTACATAATGTGATTTTTAGTTTTTGAATTTTTAAAAAGAAAGGATAAGAGTCTCAACCTTGGTTCTCTCATGAAAGAGAATCAAAAGTCAAAATATCGATCAGGATATCACTTTAAGTGATATTTGAAGGTTTTCGATGGGTGATGCCTGATTGATATGTGGCACTCCTTGGGATACCCACCAACACTGGTCTTAACCATCCAACCACAACATCACATGGTGAAAAATAATGACATCCAAATAGATTTAAATATTAGATTAATTAAAAATATGTATTTGAAAATTCAAATTTAATATTTCAAGTTTCAAAATTCAAGTTGTATAATCAAATGTAATGTTTTAGTGTTGCATAATTTTCAAATGTCATATCTTAAAAAATTACATATTAATTTAAAATATTTTCAAATGGTCTAGAAATTTGAATTATTTTTTCAGTATTTAATCTCATAATTACATATACTTGATTTTTAATAAAAAATCAAATTTGAAATTTTTTCATTAACTTAAAATATTCATTAAAAAATTTCAATATAATATTTTTCAGCAAAGTGATTTAATCTTGTAATTTTTAATGAAATTAATTCCACATGTGAAATGCATAAATGAAGATTATTCTACCAATTTTTTTCTTTTAATTGCAGTATGAAATTGATTAAAATTTTAAGTTTCATTATATTATTACACTTTATTATTTATTTCTAGTTAGGCTACATAATTTTCATTTGTTATTGCATTTCTAATAAAAAATTATTCAAAATTCAATATCTCTTACACTTGAGATTAAAAAATTACAAAAACACCTTTATTGAATCTTATCAAGAAGTCTTTCCAATAGTACCAATAGTGTGCTCAAACTTGCTCCTTACCCTAAATCTAAAAGCCAATTTTTATTTTCATTAAAAATTAAAATTTCATTTGTTATTGAATTTCCAATGATAAAATGATTCAAATTTCGATATGTCTTGCATCTTAGGTGTAAAAATACAAACTCACCTCCATTAAATCCTATACATTGAGAGAATTTCAAAAACACGAAAAGTTTACCCCAAATTCTTTAGTTTAAGTCTAGAAATCAAATTTAATTTTCATTCATAATTGGATTTTCATTTGTTACTGAATAGTGGATTTTTGATTACAAAACATCAGGGCAAACCCTCCTCACTCCCCCTTTAGACTACCCAGGTAAACTACCTATCAAAGGTAAGAAGGTAGACAAGGTAAGTGGTTACTATATAGGTAAGTAAGTTGGTAAGGCACTTGGTGACTACATGGTAGGTAGATGCGCATGCATAGTTAGTACATGGCTAACCAGTGTGGTTAGCTATGAGACACAAATACAATGAAAAATAGTTTCTTGTTCACACACCATCCATCTTGCATCGTGCATGCTAATGGCTATTGGGGCACTCTGGGCCCTTATAATTGTTATCTTTACAAGATTGGGCATCCCAAAGTTCTCAGCCCAGGAAATACTATGTTATGAATCAGAATTATAACCTAAAGGATGCTGTTGTTGATCCAAAATGCTGAAACTTGGATTTAATTTGAGCTTGTCAAAAACCATCTGAGCGGAGTAAAGAGGCAGAACAAAAATGAACTCATGAAACCTACTTTTTTAATTACAAGATATTACTAAAATGAAAGGTTTTTCTAAAAAATGGATTTGTTGTGTGACAAACAAGAAACTGAAGAATTAAAGCCAATTTTATTAGCTGATTTAGGATTTTTAGAGTGTATTGTGTTGAGTGTAATTTGATTGGCACCCAACGATAAAGAAACTAACAAAGTTACATACACTAGAACATCCACACAAATGCTTAGTTTGTGACCCTGCACATTAAAATGGGATGAAGAAAAGTAACGTTATGCCGATTCAGCTCAGGCAAATGGTTGTGCTCCTGCAAATTTGCTCAGTTTGCTGAGGCTGGTACAGGGACAGCAAAGCTGTCCACCTTCTAGAGAAGAGTGTAATAAATATGATCTGACTGCTGCTCCCTGACTTTGATTGGCTAATCATAATGATTGGTCCAGGTGGTTTGCTATCAGTGGTTCTCACCTATATGTAGTCCTGCGTTCAGTTTTATGGCTGCAGAGGCAAAAAATAAATAAATAAGTAAACTTGTGAGAAATAATTTTTGCAGGGTCACATACTAAGCACTGGTGGGGATGCTCTTAAACCATGCACACAAATATGAGACTCCAAAGACACTCTCCTTGAAGATGAGCCCTAAACATGAAAAAGCTAAGAATCTCTTCCAAACAAGAAGTAATTATAAATAATTAACATTCTGCAATAATTAATACTTTAACAACTGGGTTCATAAGAGCTTGAACAAGAGACAAACAAAAATTTCCCAGGACTCCTTACAATGCAGAGAATGCCCCCTCCCCCCAAAATACCAGTGATACGGTATACCTGACAAGGGTGACAGGCCAGCAGAGAATGTGAAGGGAGATGCAATGAACATGTGCTCACAAAACCCAAGAGAGTTGAGGACGGTTTTTTGCATGTTGCACTCAGCATCTGAACTGTCTTCTGCTATGACACCAATGTTGAAGACCAAAAATAAGATTTCTTTCTGTGTCTTTTTCTGTAACAAAATTTGGAAGTTGTACAGATTGGGAACCAGGAGGGAGAGCAAATGAACACTTCAAATCATTAAAATCTTTGACAGAATACCCAACAGATCAGCACCCGACAGTAATCCAAAACACATGAAAAGGTCCTGAAACCCACAATAGAGAGAGCTTAACAAAATTTTGAATTCCTCCATGCTTCTATGAAATTCATGTGGTAAAACCCATTAGTGACCATCAGAAAAGCTCTGCTTCTCAATAGACGAAGTTTTCAAAAAAAATCTGTAATTTTGGTCTAATATTTCACATCACACTCACCAGATTTGTTGAGAAGGCAGCCAAATGTGATACTGAACTTGATCAGAAAAAAAGACTCGAATTTGACAAACCAGAGGCTTACTTGAACTGGCCAATCTGCACTTAAAACTTTCAACTACAAAGACATCTCTGAGTGCCGACCCTGCCATGACCTCTGGAATGGTAACAAGTTTTGTTGGCAACCTGAAACCACTACCTGGTAAATTGTCCAGTAAGGTCAGTTGACATCAACATAAAAAATGCATGCAAAGTAAGAGGCTCATGATACTGTCTCCTAAGAAACTGAAATGTACACATACCAAAAGAATAGGGACACTCTTATCATTTACATATCTATGAGATTGCAGAGAAATCTCCACATCAACACTTCAAAGGTTTTTGTTAACACTACAATGAGTAGTCATAGCCTTATGAGAGTCATCAATAAAAGCGTCAGACCTTCTACTACACCTTCATCATGAATCGCAGTGACAAGGTGCCTTGACTAACCCACCCACGGACTCCATCAGCTCCTGACAGTGGGTGGGTGTAGATACACCATCATCTACACGGAGTCCTGAAGAAATTCTTTCTAAAAGCTGAAAGTGCACACACCAATCACAGCTTTTGTCTTTGGTGAAGCTATTGATTGCCAAAGCAGCAGCAGCAGCAACTTGAATTCGTATGCTGCATTTTTGTGGAATCACATCCCTCACACTCTAGGCCCCACACACTCTGCTGATTAGAGTACTACCAATTGTCCCTTGGGCACCTGTTGCCCAAGACAACCCGGCCATCCAGACCATCTCAATCTGCCCCCCATCTCAGGAGAGAGCTAGCTGGCATGTTAGGATCATTTCTCCAGATGTTATGGACACTTTCTCAGAGATTTGCACCAGAAATACGTCTCGCCTCAGCAGCAGCTGCTGCAGCAACCCCTGGAGGCAAACTTCTCAAAACAGAACCCAGCTGCTCTTGGACAGCAGCATTGGATTCTCCAGCATCCGGAGTGAACAAGGCATTCACATCACTGAGAGTGAGTACATATCCATCAACTGAATTGGTTGTTCGTCGCTTACTGGTAGTAGCCATATTCATGTTGTGATTCTTTTGCCGCAACCTGTATATGCTCTCCTCTACCGTATCCCTGATCTGAACAACAGACCAAGTGTATTTTTTGTGAGTTGATATCCATCCAAGAATGACGGATGTGCATGGAATGCCAACATCCAGGTAATGTAATTGTAGCTACCCACATTCACTGCAGGTAATTTGTGATTCAACAAAATACTAATACCAGTCTCAATCTCAGGTTATGAGTTGCACAAAATACATTGGCATACAGAATGTGAACAAAATCCTAAACCCTAAAACCTAAATCACGAGGATGGTCAACTGTGTGAGTCTGTAACTCACAATGAATCGATGGACATAAGTAACATGTTGTTGGCCAATGCGGTGGACACGGTTGATGGCTTGAGCTTCCGCACCCGGATTGAGCAGTGGTTCCATCAGTATGACATGTTGAGCTTCTACTAAGTTCAAGCCATTAGCCCCATGTCTTATAGGCAACAACAGCACCTGCACCTGCTCTTTTGTCTGCTCCCTTTTTTCTTTCTGTCTTCCAGCCTTTCCAGGACCAGGAACGATTTGCATGCTGGTTCCTCGAAACCTATCGAGTGCAGCATTCAATTTCCTGGCACGCACAACAACAACAGCAAAGCAATGTGATCTCAAGACAAACTTTCTCATGATTTAGCATTCCAACTCAGTAAGGCCTATGGTTAGTAGACATAGAAGTTGGAAAACCAGTTCAAGATACAGAAGAATCCAACAGAACTCCAACCATCTAAAAAAGCAACCAATCAAATGAGAAAGAATGAGAGGGGAGTAGTGGACCCGCGCTCCTTGATCCGAGCAAAGGTGATATGGTTGGCAGTCAGAGCATGCTCCACTACATCAAGCACATCCTGCCACTCTGAAAACAGAAGAACCTTTGCATTCGGATCTTTTGCCTTAACCCACAGTATCCTCCTCACAACAGCCTCTAGCTGTTGAACAGTTCCCAACCCAACAATAGCACTTTTCACCATCAGCAGCCATGTACCAATCAAATGCACTCCAAAGCCAATGACAGCATGTTGGGAATGTACAATTTCAGGTCCAAACCTTAGCCTGAACAACTCTTCAAAGCATACTCTCTAATGCCATTTCTAATGTATATACATAATAGAACCAAAAAAAAAGCAATATTGTCTTGCAAAAATTGCACTCTTCTAGGATTGATTGCAAAGTCGAAGGCAATTGGCTGGGACAAAAACCTTCATTAGAGGGAATCAAACTACCTTTGTTCCATAGGAACCCTTGACCGACAAAGTAAGTTCCTCATCCCCGTCCTCTCCTCCATGAAACTGACTGACACTGGGATCTGGTCCAAGTCTCTCAGAGGCATTATCCACATATGCAACATCACCTACATTAGCACGACGTCGGCAACTGGGGCAGTTGATCCGCTTCTGGGATCCTGAACCATGTGGCAGCGTTGACCGCTGCACCAGAACCATAAAACCTGCACCAACCACCCACCCATTCAGAAATGCCAACAGGTATTAGAAGACTACACTTCCTGCCCATTCATTGATGGGATCACCAGCAGAGTGCAAGCTGTTGGTAAAGAATGACTCTTATGCACACATGATGTACTATTGCAAAAGTATCCTGAATGTGTGGAGAAGAACCTGTTCGCTAAACCCTAAACCCTAAACTTGGAACAAAACCACTGGTAATGAACTGGGCATCAGTATTGACACTTGATTCTAAAATACCACCACAGAAACTCAATACCAACAACTGGCCATTCTCTTTGGAAAAGATGTCAAAGAACAATGATGAATAAAAGCAAAGAGTGCACATTTTTACATTTGAAACAAAGTAGGTGGCCACAAGGAAGAACCATGAACTGTGAGCCAAGCTTTTCATGACACACAGGACATGACTCCTCCTCTGCTTTCTCCCATCCTTCTGTTGTTTCACTTGCACCATTTTCATGTGACCTATAATTCTGACTGCCAGTGCTCAACTTCCCTGAAGCTTTAGCATCCATCATCATCGCCTTCCGCCTAGCATATTTCAGCCCCTGCTTTTGCAACAGGACACATCAAGGTCAAAGAAACCAGGAGGAAAAGGAAAAACATTCCACTCTAATATACCACTACAGAGAAGAACACCCAAGACCTACAAAGATGTAAGATGCTATTTTTCACAGTCTCTCAGCTGTTGTACCTTCAAATAGCGGAGCTGTCCCTTTGCTCGCATGAAGTCATCTAGGGCCATAAACTTCTCGCCTGTTAGCTGTACATTCCTCTGTGGGACCTCTTCTGGGTGCAGCTTAAAAAGCTTTTCCAGTTCACCATGTGAATCCTCCCCAGGATACCACAACTGAAGTCGTGTGGTGGCCATATTAATCTCATCCAGTGCATACAACACCCCTCGTTGTGCTAAAGCCAACACTCTTGCTTGTGCATACTCCTTCCTCATTGCCTGTAAAAATAATCTACTTCATCACCATCAGCACAATATAAAACTCTGAGTAAACATAATACAAACTAAGAGTGTCTCCAGCAGTGCTTAGTATGTGACCCAGCAAAAATATTTCTCACATTCAAGTCCAGTTATTTACTTTTTTCCAACCCGACCCATAAAACTGAAACTGGGACTGCAAATAGTTGGGAGACTACTAATAGCAAAGCGCAAGGACCAGTCATTATGATTGGACAATCAGAAACAGGGAGCACCAGTCAGATCATATTTATTACTCTTCTCTGGCAAGTGTTAGGCTTTGTTGTGCCTTTTACCAGCCTCAGCAAACTATGCAAAAATGCTGGGCCAAAACCATTTTGCTGAGCCAAACCAGCATGTTTTGACTTTTCTTCATCCAATTTTAGTTTGCATGGGCACATACTAAGCACCAGTTGAGCTGCTCTACAAATAGCATTGCATGTGGGTACTACATCAATGCATACTGAAAGAAAACTGTAACTGCAAATAGTAAAGGATACCTATGTACAGGAACTAACTTTGCTCTGTACTTGAAGGGAAAAACACAACTTGCTCATAAGGTTTCTGTCACCTCTAGATTTAGAAGGTGCTGCTTGGCTGCAGCTAATCCATCCCTCCCAGTCACAAGCTTTACATGACCTCTCATGATTGTTAGGATCCGCTCCGTCTCTGATGGTGCTCTTGTCACCTGCTCCATGGTACCAATACCTCAAGATTAAGTAAGCACCCACAAAGATCACAATATGGAGGAATATCAAAAGCAGCCTTAAGATATGTATACTTTGAGAGGCTTCAGAAACTCTTGAGAAAATCTTTGACAAAGTTTGCTTGTGAGCAGAAATTTAAAGTTCAGGTAGGTAAGCATGCGGGCTACTACTGACCAGTGCTGAACCAGGACCTTTGTAACGAGTCCCTCGTTCAAGATCTTCTATTGCTGTCATCTGTTTGCCTCTGAGGCCACTGGTGTTTGTGCCAATGCGCTTGAGGGCAAGGCTACTGTGTTGCGCAATAAGTGCCTCCTCTGCTGACACAAGCTCGTCTCCTGCTGCTGTTACCTTAAGTAAGAACAATCTGTTCTCATATGCCTGCACTTTGTCACAACCAGCAAGAAAATAAATTACCCAACTGTTCACTGACATAATTCCTTAAGCCCTTTAACAACCTCCACCTTTTGTGTGTCTCCTCTTGATTCTGATAAAATGCACAACAAAGGCTCTTTACTATTTTGGTGGAATACACAAAACTGAACTTGAGTCATCACCTGAAAGAACTCCTCAGCTTCACAGTGTGCACACAAAGGACCATCCATAGTGGGTTGGCAACGAGAACAAAGACCAGCACGCTCAACATCAAGGGGATCAGGGTTATCCATTCGGGCATCCAGAAGCATCAATCGCTGCAAAAGCTCCCTCCGCCCAGCCTCAATTGCATCCAGCTCCCTCAGCAACACCATTTCCAACCCTGAAATGTCCCGAAACCTGCAACATCACCAGCATCATCAGCAATCCACATTTTTCCCTATCTAAGAAACTCTCCCATGCACAGAGGAGATTAGGTTACATAACTGTCTTCAAAAGCTAGTAGCTGTACAATTGAAGTCATATAGGTACTCATCACAAAACAAAAGTTCTCACCTCAGTGCAAGACTTGATGTGTTACGATGCTTAACACGTCCCATGTTTCCAGATTCACCCAAATGATCAGACTCCAGAAGCTGATCTCGAATCTTCTTCACAAGCTCCTTGCCATGGTCAGGCTGTTTCTGCACTGACATAAGAATGTCTAACCACCATGTATTTTGACCTGCTGCTCCTCCTCCTCCTTCCTCTACCTGTCAGATTCTCAGATTCCTCAGGGCACACAACTCTGAAAGATCTCCCTAAAAAGTCAATCCTAACATTGAAAGTCGAAGAAGCACTACTGATGGGGACCCATTACCTGCTTCTGTGTAATCTGAAAGTCCTCTCGTACACTTGCAAGCTTGGCATGAAAAGTTGCCATGTACCTTGCCTTGATTTCTTGACACTGTTTGACAAGGAGGTGATCCCTCAATGTCTGGGGAATACCCGGCAGTTGTACAGCGCTTGGGGGGGGGTTGAGGATTGAGGCAGCATTCTGAGATAAATTATCCTGGGCCTCAGGCCTTCCAGGCAGCTGCTCTTGTGATGCTTCCTCTGACTCAGCTCCTTCATTAGCAACCTCCAATTGAGATTTGCTTCCAAGAATCTGAAAGTCAACAAAAAGTTGAGAAATAGATCACATGCTTCATTTACTCCTTGTGTAAACAAACATCCTTCAGAGAAAGATAGATGGATTTCATTTCAGTACCTCTGCTAAGTTGTGAAGGGTATGGAGTTTTTGAAGGGGATCAACACGTATGTCATCAGAATTCTCTTCAGAAGATGCAAGAGCCTCCCGGTAGATGGAGACAGCAAGGCCAATGTTGTTTTCAATCAGGGCCAGAGCAGCCAAGCCATTGAGTGCTCCAATGAGTGATCGCTGGGCTTCCTCTGCTTCCAGCCTTGCTTTGTCAGCCAACACCTACCAAAACACAGATTCCTCAATTTTAGCAAAGGCAGCAACAATGAAATATGCACAGCGTGTATCATCCAGTTGGAAATCATCTGTGACCAACCCAAGAGAAAAATTGATGGGAGACTTGAACAAATCAGATGAGGGATTGATTACAATGCCATGCCTCCAGAATTTCATCCATGGTCATAGGTGAGCGTTGCAATGAGCGAATCCCAGCACTGCCCACTTGCGGATGACAACAAGCCTGTCTGAGGCGCAGTAAATGATTCAATAACTTTGCAGCCTCCTTATGCGTAAGTGGCCTGTCCTCAAAATCGATATAAAGTTCATTCTGAACGCTTGGTTTCTCACTGCTGTTATTCCTTAAGCCTGAGACATGACTCAATGCCTCCTCAGAGCTTATTCTGCCTGTGTTTTTCCTGTACTCAGCAATAATTTCACGAGCTTTGACAGCACATCGTTCATGCTGCTGGCGGTAAAAATGGGCTTCGATAGGAGAGAATTGAAGCCATACCAAGCGTTCTTCTTGTGGAGGTAAAGCAAGCTCATCCATCACTTGCAACTTGGTGGAGCGCCACATGAGCCCTTGGAAAAAATCATGCATGGCATCTATTGCACCACGTTTTCCTTCCTGCACACACAAATGCAAAACAGCTGTGTTTACAAAATCTCGTGGAGTTTCCAACAAATTAAGTCACCCCACAATAAGTACATTCAAGGTATATCATCATGAGGCCTGCAAGACAAAAGAGAACACTGCACTGTAAGACTACAAAATAACGACTCCATCTAGAGGGTTTAGGGTTTACCTCATAAGGCTGCTTCAATGCCAAGCTCCACCATCGATAGTCATCAAATGGTTCAGCACCCAAAAAGCGCAGGAGGCCAAAGAGATCATCAAGACCACGCTGAATGGGAGTACCACTCACACACCAGCGATGAGATGCAAACAGACTTAGTGCCATTTCTGTAGCCCGTGCTGTTACACTCTCCACCATTTGAGCTTCATCCAAACAAACCCTCCACCACTTCAGTCTTGTAAGGGGTGTCGGAATCACTCGATACCTGTTAAACAAACCCTATTTGTGTCAGTCTCACAGTGCATGCATGGGGGGTAACAACAAAGCCTCCAGAATCTTAGAGAAAATCTCTCCCTGAACACAAACAGATGGAGATATCTCAGAGATTGTCAGGACCCCCAAGTCCTCCACATATTTGCTTGTTGTTCTGAGGAATAAGTAACACACATTTTACCTTTTAGTTTGACGGAAGGAAAAACGCTCATTTGCATGTGCATCTGAAGGGATATGAAAAAGGTCTCCTCTAAGTGTGTCATATGTTGTGAGGACAAGGTCTGCTGTTGCAAGATCATGAGCACCCACCACTTTCTTTGTCCACGCTTCAGAGATCCCATTAGCATGTTCAAAGTCTGCAACAATCCTTGCCCCCTTCTGTACACCTTCATAGACCATGACCCGCAGAGCCCCTGCTCTTACATGCCTGAAAGCAACACCATTCTTCAGCATTATAAACACTACGGTACACTCCCTGACCCATAATAGATTTGCAACTATAGTGCTTCTTCCATAATGAAAATCATGTCATTACAGAGCCAGCCTCTATGAAATTACATCTCTTTTTGAAAATTGTTCCACATTGTGCATCACAAAGGTTTGCTTATACAACATGCTGTCTGTCCAACCTCACAGCAAAGAACATCTATGGAAAATGGGTCACAACCAATTTGCAGTATTATTGAGGACATACTTGATCTCAACTCAAGCTTTGAAGTGAAAAGGAAGATAAAAAATTCCATTAGATCCTTCTGCTTTTTCTGCAGCCATGTAGTGCCTCACATTCTAGTCTCAATATTTTACCATTTGGTATTGAGTCCAAACCAACCAGCGAGAAAACAAAAAAGATCACATTGAGAGGAAAAAGGCTGAGAAAAGAGGAGAAAAGAACCGAGAAATCTCATCCTGCCATTGGCGCAATATGGGAGTCGGGCATACCACCAAAGTGGCCCCACATTCTCCTTCAACCTCAACACTTCCAATAATTTCTGCACATTTTCCACAAACAAATGCTTCTTTGTCATCTTCCACAACCCAAGACTCTTTTGTACTTGCTCTTCCGCTCGCACTACTGTACACCTCCTTTCCTTGCTTCTTCACTCTCTTGCTTGGTGTCATCTCCATAAATGTCTCAGATTCTCGGGCTCGCTTCCCTACATCCAAAGAGAAATGAAAATTCTTCACAATCTGGCCTTTGCTGTCAAACACAGCCTGAAAATTGCAATGTCATTCTAGCTACATTTCATGTGTAAGATAGTTAGCACATATGTAGAATAATTTTGTTTTCTCACCACTTTGTCAACTCCTGAACTGTACTGAAATTCTAGAGTTGATTTCCTTCTGTAGTATTAAGGAAACCTGCATGACAGTAAATGAGCACCTATGTTTTAGGTCAGGAGAAATCGTCACACCTAATTGCATTTTGTTGTCACTCCTCTTGTTGGGTTGGAGTCCTTGAGCAGCAATTCGCTGAAGATTTGCCTCCACATCTGGAGGTGCAATGTACCCTACGCACAAGGCATGCTGCCATGCATCACAAATGTCGCACTGAATCCATGAACCGTCATAAGATGGGTCCTCATGGGTGGCACCACAAGTGCAATCAACCCTGTCACACTTGCGACTGTCCAGCTTTGCTTGAACCATCTTTGCTGCTTTCACAGAATCCAATTTCAAAGCCTTCTTGTTGGGGTTGGCAAGAATGCATCCTAGTAGCTCCACTGTCTTTCCTAAACCCATCTCATCTGCACATATGCATATCCCGCAAACCCCCAAAATAGCTTTCAGGCACTGGATGGACAAGGAACCTCTCAAGGACTGTGAGCCAAAACTGCTCACCAGAGAATGAACTCTCATCACCCATTAAAAGATATTATTGTGTCTCATAACAGATCTCCAAGCGAGAACAATAAAGAGCACAGACCTGCTAGAATGCCACCATGAACATATGACAGGAAGTTGTGTGGCTTCTTTGAGAGATACCCACTGCATAAAAGCACCCAACCCCAACAATGCCAGTTCAATGAGACCCCTGTACATCTGTGTTTCAACATCTCAACCCCACCTTAAGGAAACCATAAGCCAAAAGTTTCTTTGCTGTGATGAAAAGGCCATAATCAACCACAGTTGCATTTGAGAAGATAACAGAAACAGTGAGCAACATTATAACACCAGTGTACAGCCATAGCAATAGGCCATGGTGACTCATCGTCGGCTTGGGCCAAACCACTTCCCAACCTTAATGTTCTTCAACCTGATTGGCTGCATCACTTCATGTACAACCAAAACTAGTGCACAGGCTTGTTAGGCGACACACCCAACATAATGGGCTGATCTATAAGCTCTAGCCAACATTTTTATCAGTGATTAATTTCCCATTAAGTCTACTAAAGAAAAGTCAAAACATGCCAGTTTGGCTCAGCAAAATGCTTTTGACACAGCATTTTTGCAGAGCATGCTGAGGCTGGAAAAGAGCTTGGCAAAGCCTAACACCTGCTATTCATTGGCTAGATGGTTTGATTGGTCAAGGTGGGTTGCTATTAGTAGCCTCCCACCTTTTGCAGTCCCAGTTTCAGTTTTATGGGTGAAGTTGGAAAAAAGTAAATAACTAATCTTGGATGTGAGAAATACTCTTGTGGGGCTACATACTGATCATGGGTGATGCTGCTCTAAGAAATGATCACAAGAGCCACTGCATAGCAAATTGATCTACTCAGTGTGGTCTCAAGAAGGTATAAAAAACATAGCAAACCTGTAGGGATTGTAGAAAAAGCGTGACATGCCATCTAGTGAAGCTACAGGAACCCAAAGAGGATGTTCACTCCACCCTGCATTGTTGTTGTGGTTTTCACTTTTCAATGCAGCTTCTGGATCCGTAATAGGACTTTGATAGCTTGTCCTGGTGGTGCCTTGTTCCCGCTCTATCATCCAATAGATGGCACGGCGCTGATAGGGTCTGAGCTCCGGCAGAAGCTCTGTAAATGCCATGTCTGTGCATCGTTCATCCCTGTGAAGCCATGTACATCAAGTTTAGAAATTCCATTGTTGCCAAAAACACAGAAGAAACTGGACTGAATTACATCCTCAAAACTGAATTTGGGGACCTACAACATCAATGCTTCCTGCCCATTCATTAGCAGGTGCTAGAGAAAAAAATTGTGCCTGTTAGGAGTGTCCAGTTATGGTTTTACTTGGATGGTCTGACTGCGTCATAGAGGGCAGTGGGGTCAAATTCCCCCTGTTGCTTTTGTGGGGTTGTACGAATTCTTCCATTCTCTTCAGGACCACCACATACTTGAACATTTTTGGGTTTTTGATTCAAGCTCTTTCTTCCCTCCCTGTTGATGGATTCAGCTGAAAGCTCTGGCCGAAGCCATGCAACCACATGCTGAGCTGACTTGGAGAAGACAGACCTTGAATTATTTGCTATAAGTGTCTCACAACTTCCAAACGACCTTTCGGTCACAAGAACACATAATTGGCCAGGAAGGCAACCTCCACTGAGTGGCTGTCGTGCCTTAAGGGTGAAGAACGAATGTCTGATCAGGTACACAAGTCCTGAAATCGCATCATCAGGACCATCAAGTAGTCCTGACATGACAGCTTCCATTGAATCTCCTGCCACAAGCTCCACTACAACATCCAGCGAAGAGAGTTCTTGCCAACCACCAATCCTGAACTTGCCTTGATTCGATATCTGTAACCTAACCTTTAAAGCTGAAGCTTCTATATGGCTTTCTGCAATAACATTATTCTCCATCATGATGCCTTTAAAGCCCACCGAGGGAACAACATTCATCAAGCTGATCTCTGCAATCTCAACTCCTTCCTCATCATTGAGCACCACTGGCAAAAACTCCAGTGCCGAGCTTTGCTGAGCTGATTTCTGCCAGGGATGGCCATCCTTGTTGCCTATGTTACCAGTCCATACACAATCAGCTGAAGAGCCCTCACTCACCAAGAATTTTCATGACAGCATGATAGCAAGTTTCAGGTAGAAAGAAACATCATACTGGAAGAGAGAATATATTAGGGTTTTCTTTTTTGAGGTTTTTTTCTTTTCTTTTCCTTTTGTATAAGAACTTGGCTGAAGAAAGCTCTGGGGTTTTGCATACCCATCTGTTCTAAACCCTAATTTCAGAATTTGGAGCAAAATCCTACAACAATATATCCATGACACAAGAAGCATGAAACCCTAAAAATGCCAGAAAATAGAAGCATTCAGCAACAAGAGAACACCCCTGCGGCTTGTTTTTGTTTGTCCTTCTTCAAGGGGAAGTCCCCAAATCTTAAACCTGACAAATCCCAAATCCAAATGCTATGAAACAAATATTGCTGACAAGAAGTTTTGAAAAGAAGATGGAGAACAAAGAAAGAAAGTGGGTACCTACCATCTTCTTGTTGGGAGTTGAGGTCTGAGGTGGTGTCAGTGATGATGGTAGCAACATCATCATCATCAACACCACCCCTCTTGGGCCTTGCCTGCTTCTTCCTAGCCATTTGAAAACTCCCCAAATTCTCTCCAGAGGAGGAGGAGCTTCAAAACTGCAAATTTCCAAACATAAGCAGCAGCGGGTGGTCTTGTACAAACTCTGGAGACTTTTTCGGATCAAAACTTATTTGCCAGAAGCCGGAATCCAATTCTTTCTTGGAACGACAACCCGAATGGAACTTCTGCCATCAATCAATCATAAATTGCTTCACATATCTCTGTGTGTGTGTGTGTGTGTGTCTCGCTGTGACTTGTTTAACTTGTTTCTTCCTTTTTGAGGAGGCAGCCCTTGAGCGCTGGCAAGAAATACTAGGATTTGACCTCTTGCTCGCCTTTAATGGCTCCGAGATGTGTTCCTTGCATTTCCTTGTGCTGGACACCCCACTTGACATAGGCAATCAGATTTGCAAGATTCAGGGTCTTGCAATTTCCATGCCATTTTTTGTGGGTGGCAGACTGGCTAGGCTGGGTCCTAGACACAGCAGAAACTAGAAAGATTGTGGAGAAGGCATTTAGGGTTTGTGTGTTTTGGTATGAGTCATCTTGAAGATCTATTCTATTTTCTCTAGAAAGTTGTCATTGATTTCATCAAATGCTTGCAGACATATGGATCTTACTCCATAGTTCACATAACAAGAGTTGTTATGGCAATACACATATGAGTTATGTGACTTACACATAACAAGAGTTGTTGTAGAGTTTTCTCTTGCAATCTCATAGATATGTGCTGCTTTTGTTGTGTTCCTTGTGTTTTAGGCATTTGCTTGCTTTGATGAGTTTGAGTTTGTTAAGTGGATCTGAATGCAAGCTATAGTTGAATGTGAATCTCTTTGACTGAGATGCTTCTGTCATTTCAATTCCTCGAAGACCCATTTGCTCTTTCACAGGCTCCAAACTTTGTGCATCTGTACTGAGCCTGAAAGGACTCCTACATTAACAAATGGCATGGCATGTTCACAAGGAGATACAGCAAACTGGTTTGAGTACATATGGAGACAGAGGGGGGAGTCATGAAATATTATGCTAATCTTGCTGTGAGAATCCTATGGCCTTGTTAATTTAAAGGATTTGTGAGGAATTCTCGTTTGCACCCAACTGCCTATCCATTTGCCTAAATCAACACTTCTGCTAAATTTGTTGGCCTTGCCTTGGTACGCAAGGATAGTGTGTTTAGATTCATTATAGAGTATAGTAGCTAAAGGGATTTTGGCCCCTAGGTAATAATAGGTCTATTTTTTATACAAGGATTTTTGAAAGATGATATTTTGGCTTGTGTTGAAACTTGAGATTAGTTATAGCGTTATAATATCTTGAAGGATTTTGGTTCCTTTTAGAGGACTTTTTTGAAGACTATATTTTTGCATGGTGAAATATTTGAGTTTTCATAATTCTTCTTTTGCCTCAAGATATTTTTTAATGTAAATGGCAAGGCCACAGTGTGACACACCCTTGTTGTTGCTGTTGTTAGGGCAATCATCCACAAAGGATTTAGCCAAATGTAGCCACAGGTCAGAAAGGAAAATTGACAAATTTTAAGACTCCTTCAGCTACAGGTCAGATTGGAAAATACAAAAATAATGTAAATTTTATTATTGGTGTTGGGGTTTAAGGAGGTTCATGTTTGCACCCAACCATTTGCCTACATCAATAATTGTGTAAATTGTATTGTTGTCTTTGGGGTTAAGGAGATTCATGTCTGTTAAGCATATCCCACCCATTTGTCTCAATCAATAATTAGGTGTATAAAATTTATTGCAGTGGTTGTGGTTTACTATGCTTCATGTTTGTGCCCGACCATTTGCCTAAATCATTGATTATGTAAAATGTGCTATTGTTGGGGTTTAATGTGTTTCATGTTTAGACTTTGTAGCTCAACCATTTGCCTAAATCAATAATTGTGTACTATATATAGTTGTTGGGAGGGTTTAATGTGCTTCATGTTTGCACTCAACCAATTTTTGCGTGTTGTGGTCATCTAGAATTATGTATTGTTGTTGAGTTGAATGAGCTCTATTGCAATAACCATTTGCCTAAATCAATAACTTATTTATAAATTTTGTCGTTGGGGTTTAACAAGCTTCATGTTTGCACCTAATTGGTATTTGCTTAGTTTTATAATTATTAATTATAAATATTATTATAATGCAAATTTTAATTATTGTTGTTGGGGTTTAAGTTTTGATGAGCCTCATGTTTGCATCCAACAATTGACTTGTAATTGATGGAGAATATTAAGCATGTCAATGGTCTTAATTTTCATCAATACAAAAATATTACCAAGTTGTCATCATTCAATAAAATCACAACCCATTCTTGAAATCTCATGTTCTTCAAATTAATTTGCATAATTAGTATTATGGATGACATTTAAAAGACACCTTGATTGAGGTCATTAAATGTATATTAGTAATTTAGAATTAATTCATTATTAAAATAAATTATTTTGTTTAACATAGTTCATCATTCATGAACATCATTGTTAAATTTGTAATGAATGGGGTTCATTCATCCACTTTTCATTTATAATGTGTAATTATAAATCAAGCAAAAATTATTCTAAAAGAAGTTTCAAAAATGTTTGTTGGATGTGAGTCATATGAAAGTTTTCACAAAAGTTTTTGTGAACTAGATCTTCAAACAAATATAAATAGAAATAATCTTCTTCCCATTATTTTATATTTGTGCAACATTAGTCTAAGGTATGATATTATGTTTTGACCTTGGTCCTTTTGATCACATTTTTAATCATTTCATGTTATGAATAATTTTTAAAAAAGAATGTGTATTTTTTGAATTTATTTTAAATTATCATGTTGTGTGGTTGGATATAATTTTAAGTCTATTAATGTTATAATTTGTGTTGATTTTTGTGCACTTTGAAAAACCCTTGGTCATAGTTTTTTTTTTAATGCATGTGACAATTATTGTAATACCTTTTCAAGTTCAACATCTTGCTGTTGAATAATTATTTTATTTTGAATTTTTGATTTTGGAAAAAAAAACGTTTTTGAATTTCAACAAAACTTCATTTAAATTTTAAAATATTCGCATGTTATTCATCACCAATAGTCTACACAAACGTTTGTTTCATGACACAAATTTTGATCCCAAATCCTCCCTTGCATGAAATAAGCATTAAACACTAACATACCATCAAACACTAAAAAGTAGGGTTTATTTTTTACATTTATTGCATACACAAAGTCAAAAAGGGAAAAAAATTAAAAACATGCACAAAATAATGCAATTCTCCACAGTGCTACATTATCATGCCCATAAAAGGTTTCAAACAAAGCTCATGGGGGGGTGTTTAATAACAAAAGAGAAAAATTATAAATAGCTCAAAAATCCTATGAAATTTCAACTTTAGTAAACAATAATTTTATAAATTTTCAATAGGAAGGGACCTTAATTTTCTAAAATTTCAACATTTTAAAAAATGATATATTTTTTGTCAAACATAAAAAGGTATGAAGGTACCATGTAAATAAATTAAAAATTATCATGCATAATGTGTAATTAAACATATCATGTCATGCCATGTATCTTTTATGATGCAAAGCAACCCCATGGTAAAAAGTAAGTTCACATGCTATGACCTCCATGTGTAATTAATAGCCATTTCAAAAAATATTATTCCTTATGTCACCTATAAAGTGAAAATGGGTCTTTAAATGTTAGCATGTTACATTGTACTAAAAAGGGCAATTATTACTACATAAAAAATAGTCCATATTAGTTTATTTTGAAATATAATGTCTTAATTTTAAAATCAATTGTTGATTGCTTTTAAGTAGGGATTTATCTTGGTTGCAAGATTTTATGCATGTGCATTTAAAAGTGGGATTTTCAAATTCTGGTCATCTTTCATATTGGGGATCGATGTTTGGGACTTGAATATTTTGTGTTATAAAAGTAATGACAAGGTTTACTTCACTAGCAAATGATTACCAAGGATTTTTGTAAATTTTATATTTGTAGTGATGGTGCAACCTTCAACATTTAGTGGTAAAAATAAATCTAAGGATTTTTAAAAGGTAAAACAAGAACATAATATTAGAAGTTCAAAAGGTGGTAGAACTATTATGGTTGCGTTTTTCTACACAGACCTACATCAACCAAATTCAATCATTAAGTCGACTTGACAAATGCTAAGCACAGTAAGAATGGAAAACGATGGTTAGGAGACTTACTTGTTTAGGTATGTCACAATGGTCAATAAGTTGACCAATCCATTAGTGGTGTCTAAAACTATTGCATCCATTGATATTTGCCAAACATAGTCATTAGGATGAACCCTATTGATGTAAGGAAGCCATGCTTGTAGGTGATGGTTCCATCCCACACAAAAAACATTTTATTGGAATGTTTTTGGAGATGAGGGTTGGAATTCAAGAATTTTTCAAACCTACCATTATTAACTTTCCATTGGTTATTCCACTTTAATTCATGGCCAATTGTTGATTCCACACCTCCTTGTCAGTTAGTGGGGGAGATGTATAAAACTTTATCGCCCTCCCTGTATCCTCCATGGAATGCTTGTTCCATTTTCAGGATATTGATCTTCAATGCAAGTCTAACAACTAGCATAGGAATCATTAAACATGATGGGATTAGCATCCTCAATTTATCTTTTGGTGAAATCTTGTGCCTCTCCAAAACATCGATGGTTTTGAATTTTGTCTAACTATGGACTTGTTGGATTGCATTGTCATAAGACAAAGGTAGAAGATTCGATGAACTTGTTGGTGTTATTGCATTAGCAAGAGTGTACACCTATTCAACAAAACAAGTTAATTGAAAAACCAAAAACATACACAACACTTCCCTATTTGAAATTTTTTGACAATGCTTCAGTAGGTTTTGTACTTCCTCTATAAAGTCAAGAATCATGGGCTCCATCTCCTCCTCTTCAGCCTCCTATATGAAAAGAACCAAACTTGTTAGTCTTGGTTCTTGCAAAATTTTGAAACTTTCACAATTGAAATGAGTGGATGGATTCCACAAACCTCTTACCTTTTGTGGTTGTTCATTGTATCCGTTTTGCTTTCTTCAACAATATTTTCAAAACGTGTAGACTTCCTGGCAAATGAATAACACATAATGACTACATGATAACCACATGATATTTATCTGGTAATTGATATTTGACACAAGGAAAAATGGCACAAGAGAAAAAGAATGAATTCGGGAGGAGTCGATGATCTTTGTCGCAACCCTAGCCTTGGCTCGCGACCAAGGCAAGGGGGTTGAAAGGTTGCGGGCCTATAAGTAGACCCGGGAGTCATATCCCATGCTCCCGGGAGTGCAAAGAGTGTGAAGGAGTGAACCCTCACACTCCCAAGTGAACTCCCATGTTGGGAGTTGGTGAGAGTTGGTGAGAGTTGGAGTCCCAAAAGGACTCCTGGAACTTCAGAGAGCGTTTTGAGGGGTCAAAACTCCATGGCTTGTTACGATTTTTATGTCAATGGAAAGGTCTTGAAG
>Ga0209611_10003505_pt1 | contig 27145 bp, 21 predicted proteins | sample S1TSphgellanicum_3_FD_187693 | JGI IMG/M metagenome (GOLD analysis project Ga0209611, IMG submission 187693) | Host-associated microbial communities from peat moss isolated from Minnesota, USA - S1T2_Fc - Sphagnum magellanicum MG (SPAdes) (version 2) | ecosystem: Host-associated > Plants > Peat...
AGCAGTCGAACTAAAGAACTCGTGTGCATCATTTATTAAGAACAAGTGTGGAGAATGAATATTTACCTCAAGTTGCAGCAGCCGGAGAGGTGGCAAGAGTTGAAGAAGTGCGAATGAGGAGGAGGAGGAGAAGAAGAAGAAGCTCACTCCAAACTTGAACTGGGAGGAGGAGGAGAAGAAGAAGAAGCTCGCTCCAAACTTGAACTGGGAGGAGGAGGAGAAGAGAGCGAGCTTGCTGCAAGTGTGCGGGTGGCGGAAAGGGCGGAGACTTGGAGAACGCAAAAGCTTGCAGCAGCAACGCAAAGCTCGGTCTATATAAAGCCTGCCCTTCTCAGGAGCCGGCTCTCCCTTCTCCCTTCCTGCCCCTGTCTGTCTCGGGCAGCTAGAATGGACCAGGACCAATCACCGTTCTTAGTTATTACCTACTCTCAAGGATGGATAGATGGATGAATGAATTATAGTTGGTGAACTAGGTCGACACTTTTTCATTGGGCCTTTTTCATCTGGTCCCAAAGGCTGCTATTTACCAGGAATGCCAATTTTAGAGCTTAGTAATTACTTCTTTACTTACTTTCCACCCAGGTATTCAGCTTTAATCTAGATATATATTTTATTTACTTTTCACCTTTTACTCTAAGTGTAGTAAACCAAAAGGCCTAAGTAAGGCCCTAGGTTACTAGATGTGGGCCCACACTCACTTCTGGTAATGCCCTCAACCAAGGGCCCGAACATTTTCTTTCACAAAGAATTTGGAGCCTCTTCAATTTAATTTAAGACAAGGTTTGGTTTCATCTTCATTACACACAACTAAACCACCCAAAAAATAAAAAATAAAAAATAAAAGTGTAATTAGTTTGTTCAACTAGTACACACACTCTAAAATAAAGATTATGTAATATTAATTATGCATCACCAATTGAGTGCAATATTAACTTGTTTAAAATATAGAGCCACGTTTATAATTATTTTCAATAAAATCATATTTATGTACTTAAAGAATATGAACCATTTTAAAATGGGGCAACAACACTTTTAATTCAGATTCTAATTCAATTTCAAAAATAATTTGGTTCTTTAATTAAGTTCTAATTATAGTTCCAAAAGAAAAAACTTAGAACCTCAATGTGTCTGAATGAATACCTTAGAACCTGACCTTATAATTTGATTTGAATCAAGAGCATACTGGAAAGGATGATGAATGAATGAATGTATGGATGAATGAATGAATGATGATGGGTGAATGAGAAACATTTCTTTGATGAGGCTCTAGTCCCACAGCTAGGTAGCTGCAATGGAACTAGTTTAGTTAATTCTTTTTTTACTTTCCCATCTATTTACTTTTAATCTATCCTATATTAGACTACTATTGTGGTAAAAACAAAATAAGTGAACAATTGTTCACCCAATTTACTTACCTTCTTGCCTTTACCTACAGACTATGGTGGACCCACCGCCTTAGTTCACCTGTGAGTAACCCATCTACATGTACTTGTTTACCTACAAACCATCTACTCATCATTTATTGCCTGCTCCTACTTTTGTGTTAACCATTTATGAACAAAACCCTACCTAAGAATAGGTTTTAGGGTTTTGAGGGTCCCAATTATCTATCTATGTTACTCACCATGTGTTCTCCCTTAAACCTTCTAATCACTTAGGTAACTCGTTAATCATGGTCATTAACATGGTTGAAACTTGAGACCATGATAATTTTTGCATTTGTCCCAAAGAAAAAGAAGATATAATGTTGCACAAAAAGGTTGAAGATCGACCGGGGTGGAGTTAGTTTCTTTTACATGATAAGGACCCTTACCACGGGAAACCCACTATCAATTTAGTTGTCTCCATAACAAGGTTCCATCCACTCAGTTTGGTGGGTGGTTTGTTTACTTGGGTTCACAGCTTGGATGTGCAAAAAGTTGAAAATTGTAAGGAACACTTAAAAGATTTAGCTCTCACCCCACTTCAGACTAGGTCATGTTCAACTAGGTAATGTTGAAACTTGTTAACATTTCTCCAATTTGCTATCCTAGTTTAGCATTATTCACACATAATGTTAAATTGGTGAAAAAGGTTATCAACAATATAATCGTTAGGATCTTTTGAAAATACATTTGGTGATAGTAATCGTGAAAGTTAAGCGCATAAGAAAGTTTGCAAGTTCATACATGAGGCCAATGCTACATGTCACAATCTTTTGATTCTTTAATAAAAATGGCCATTCATTCACACCACAGCCATTGTTTTCTCTACTTTCTGCACCCCCCACCCCCCACACCCCTTTTCTTTTGGATAAGTGCAAAGAATGGTGGGATGAGATTGATGTTGGCCGGTTTTTGTTTTTGGTGTGGGATGGGTGGGAATTAGGCATGTAGTTTTTGCTTTTGGAACATGGGTCAAGTATGCAATTATTTTTTAAAATTAATAATTTTTTGTGGGTTTAGGCATGTAATTGACATGGTTGGTCTCAAAAAAAAAAAAACCTCTTGTTAGTAGCATTTTACCATCAATATCATGGAGCTAGTTAGGCCATGTTTAGCATCTCCTTCTTTTTGGACCTTCTTGTGTAATGTTCTTGCAACCCATAGCCTAGTTTTTGCTAAGGTAGTAAGAAGCTGAGTCTCCCTACCCTGTACCAACTTGGGTGAACCAGTACCTTCATTGGTACCATGGTAAACCTAATGTTTTTGGGTAAGGTATCCCATCCCTAGACTAAATTGGGTCTTTGCGTCCAAATTTAACATTTTTTGGGTTAAGCATGGGCTTGAAGATGCTTTACTCAAGAAGGTGAAGGTACTTGGTACCTTGGCCATCTGTGTATCCACAACAAATAAGCTAGTAATGTTCTTTACTACCAAGTTTGATTCAAGAAGTCTTACTTAGCTAGCCTAATATTAATTCACATTAGTCTGCAAACCAAAGCAAGTATCTTGAGATTGGTCTGTAAGTTTAGGTAGGCCCTAGAGGTTGCCCAACTGTGCCCTTGGTCATTCCTTTGCAGCTCAGAGTCCATACGAGTATTGGGTGGGTACTTGGTGTGGTTGGAAAAATCCCTTAGTTCTAGTTCCAATTAGTAAGAATTCGATCTGAACTAACACTCACAGTTTCAAAACCAGAAGTTCAAATAAAATTGATTTGGGATCTCAGAATTGCAAATCCCAAATCTATTTGTCTAGAATCAAGCCTGATATCAAAATTATGATATATTATATATATATATATATAATTTGGCCTTCATATTGCTTCACACTACCAGTGACAATGATTAAATTATTTTTTGTGAACATAATAATTTTGTTGTAGTCAATTTTATCTTTTCAAAAGATATGGACTATGGACTTCCTATTGCATACACAATTTTATATATGTATTTCCTAGTCGTTCCTCTCTCACCTCATCATCTTTATCTCTTACACAACCTCCTTTCAAGATTAGGTCGTTATCCTATCACATGTAGGTTAACTAAAGGCTTACGCAAGGAGCTCTTTGCGTATGGGAGCTAAAAGAATTAGGATTTGTCTTACCCAAAAAACCTTTTTCCCCTCCATCTTACTTATCTTATCCTATCCACCCAAACCTAGCCTAGGTGCTCACCAAGCCAAAACTAGATCACAACCCCTTAACCCAATGTTTTTTTTTTTTCCAATTTTGTGATGCTGCCATATTGGCAATCATCCACCGGAAGGTTTAGCCATTTGGCTGTAAACCAACTATGAAAGTAGAAATCTATTAAAATTTTTTTATGTTCTGACTATTTGCTTGAACAAAGTGGAAAAGATGACGAATTTTTCAAATTTTGAAAAAAAATTAGGGGAAAAAAAAGAATATTCAACACAATGTAGTTTTTTTGAAAAAACAAATCATCAAATGGAAAATTTTCACCAAAGAAAAAAATGTTGCATAACATGTCAGAATTGGTTATGTGTTAACTTATAACAAACAATTCCAAGAAGTTTGAGGACTTGGGATGAGCAATAGTTTGAAGATTATATGCTACCATGAAAACACCATCAGCATAATGAATTTGAACATTCAAAACCAAGTGGAAGATAAATCAAATCTTTGTTTAATAAATCTAGGGTATTGAGGAGGGAGGGGGGAATGAGCATATAAGTGAAGTGAAATAAACATTCATTATGTTGTTCTTCGGTACTCAATGAAGGACAATTGGTTTTTATGGCCATTCTTTTGCAAATAGGGTTTGATATGAGTCTCCAGTCTTTGATTTATTGACCATCATAGATAAGTTAGGGTTACATATGGTTCAAAGCAAATGTATTGTGGGTTTGGACTTTTTTTGTGCCTTTCAGAGATCTTTGTGTGTGTGTGTGTGTGTGTGATGAACTTATGGAACATCCTTGGACATAGTTCACTCCCAAAAATGGAACACTAAATGCAAAAAGAAAAAAATGTCAAGCAATGTTACAGTGTCAAATATTATGACCACCATAACTCCTAATTCTTGAGGAGGAAAACAAATTATACCCAAGGCCAGTTTTGAGTTTCATACAATTGGAAACCTAATGCACTACTACCATCTCCACCCATACCCTCTATGTGGGCCTCTACTAGTGTTTATTGCATCTCAAATGGTGTATTAATTATTTCTCAATCCCCACCCACAAACACAAAAAATTGGAGAATAGGATGAGAGATTATTTAAACCCAAGACCCATTGGGCAAATGGAAAGCAATCATTTCAGCATAACTCATTGTCTTTTACACGTACAAGGTCTTATGCACTTTAGGGACAATATTGGTCCTCTCCACTAAGTGGTTATCCTTCATCTATAAAGAAGTACCCCCCCCCTTTACAATGGGGGTATTGGCCCAGGCCAAAAATGGTGATGAACAGTTTTGGAAATAGAAATTTCATGCAGGCAATGGGAAGGCTCAGCATGCACTCCAAGTGCCTTGCTTTATTTTCTTTTAAGTTTTGGGTTGGGGGGGAAGGGAGGATTTTTTTCTTTTTTCCTTCGTTCCCAACATGTTTTCTTCATGTTCTCAATGGGTTCCCATCAGGTTCCCAATATGTTCCCTAGTTTTCCAATGTGTTCCCCAATGGTGTTCCCAATATCACCTGGCTTTAATCCCATATGTTTCGTCGAAAGTCCTCCTTCTCACCTATTTATGTGGGCCAAAGGGATATGTTTCGTTGAAAGTCCTCCTTCTCAAATATTTATGTGGGCCAAAGGGTGAGGCATTCCATCTTTCCATAGAATCTTCTATATTGGGCGAGCCTCCATACTTTCAACTTTTTTTTTGCCATGGACCAATCAAATTGGCTCATTGCAAAAGAAAAAAAGTTGGCCTTGTGATGCACCCCAACTAATTAATATGAAACAGAATAAGTACCCCCAGTTGAATAAGTACTATGTCCCCAAATTTCTGCCCTTGCCATTAACCCAGGCCAAACATGGTGACAAGCAGTTTTCGAAATAGAAATTTCATGCAGCCAATGGGAAGTCCTAGCATGCACTCATGATGGGCCTTGATTTTTCCTTTTTGGGGGTGGGGTGTGGAGAGTTTTTTTTTTTTTTTGATTTTCCTTGTTCTCAATGTGTTCCTAACATGTTCCCCCAAGTTCCCAAGTTGTTCCATAATGCATTCCCAGTAGCACCTCAATTTTATCCCATATGGTTTGCCCAAAGTTCAACTCTCATGTATATAAATTGAAAGGGTAGGCCACTGGGGAATTCATTTGTTTCTATTTTGCAACTGGGGGTCTAAAGAGGTGCTTTCATTGGGGAGTGCTCAATGTTCCAAAAAAATTGTTGTTAGGCCAATGAATAGGCTCTTTCAAAAATTTTAAAGAAAAGTTATGAACACACCCATGAACTAATTAACATGAATCACACCAAGTCCCCAATGTTTAATGTTGCTAGGTTAAGAACATGCCCAACATAACGAGTACATAGGCCTTTATAACATAGTTTGGATGAAGAGTTACAGAAAAACACTCTGAATCTACTTTGGGTTGATAAAAAAACATTTTCGCAGTGCCTTGGAAGAGCAGCTTAGGCAGGAAAAAATTGTTTCTTAACAATGAATCTGATTGTTTTTCATTGGCCAACTACCTCTAATGATTGGCCTAGGTGGTGACAGTTAAATACTTTCTCAGTAAGTACTGTTCAACTTTTCAGGTTCATGGGTGGGAATGGGGATGAAACTAAACAGTGCACACTGGATATGCTACATTTTGATAGAGTTTTTGGCATGGGGCATGCTCTAATAAGAGCAACCCACTTGTGCCATGTATGTGGCCCTACACAAGAAAAAGTACATCCAAAATATACTGGGAAGGCCATTTTAATGCTAGTGGCTGAGCTGGTCTAAGAGGAACTCAGGTGGTGCCTAGTATGTATATACTTGGATGAAGTCAAAACTAGTGTTGGGCGGTTCTCAGGAATTGGATGAGAATCGTTTGGATATTCAGCTCGGTTTCATTGGATCCTATAGCAGGGTAGGGTAATGGGACTTTTATCTTATTCCAGTTCTCAATCCTTATGCATATTAAAAAATAAAAAGTATAGTCATTTTATGATTGTTTTATTTTGAATTGTTTTGAGGGAGGGACATTAGGGTATCCAAGGTCATCTACCTTTTCAAAAGTTTGTTAAGCAAAAAGCTTCTTCTAGTAGCTGAGTTTATGGCCTTTCAAAAGTAAGGGGTTAAAAAGTTTTTAAGAAAAAATCTCAATACACACGAAAGCTAATAACCAAATAGCCAAAACATTTTTTGAACGTTGCTTTGTCATCTTTAATGCTCAAAGATGATTTGTAAAGCTTAAGTTGGTGTTTCTATAACACTTTAGATCACTCAAAATGAATAAAAGATGAAAATGTTATGAACTTTTAAAATGAGAGGGATCTAAGAGAACAAAAACATATTTTTAGTTGAAAATTGTTATTTTTTCTTCCTATTCTTTTTTTGTTGGGGTTATTCTTTTGCTTTCCTAGTACAAAAATATATAATCATTCTTGTTTTTTTATTGAAAAATAAAACTTTTAAAACTAAACTTGGATGTGAAAAATATTTTTGCAAGGTCACATACTGAGCATGGCTGGAAGTGCTCTTAAGGACCATAGAATTATCCCCAAAACCCTGGAAACATTGATGAATTGATCAAGGCACAACAAAGGGTCAACAATGCTTGCTCACGTACAGCCATCCTATTCTTGTGCAACTCTTCTTCCTCTTGCTGCCCACCATGCAAGATTTTATATGTTAGTGTCTTGCTTAAGCCTTTCTATCTTCAAGCACTTGGCACTGTTAGTTTCTTTTTTTGAGAATGTTGGGCAATGATTCGTACAATTTTGATTTCTACATCATATGCTGTCATTTGTCATGATTTAGGATTCAAAAACTTTGCCAAAGTACATAATTCAAAATAACATCGTGGGAGATGATGAACATGTAAAACCAACCACCTTGGCAATGATTGTGGAAATGGCTTCCCATCAATGCACGTGAAGCTTTACAAACACAATTCAACTGGTATCTGTCACAACAAAGAGGATCCCAACATCAATACTTTGTACAAAAGTCACCAACAAACCATGGTAATGTAACTTGATGTGTAACTTGATTACATAATTACTTAGGTAATTATTTAATGGGGTAAGTTGGGTGTAGGATTCCATAATTTAGTCATGGTGCATTAACTCATGTCATGTGCACCATGTGATGTTCTTTACTTCTGATTAATTGTGGATTCACATGGGGAACCATGTGATTTTGTTTCCTTTTGATTATTTGGGGAACCATGTGGTGGATAGGTTTTAGGAAGTTTTTTTATTAGTTTCCTTTTGGTTAATATATAAGGAGGTGTTTGTGATCTTGAGAAACACCTTCATTTGTACAAAGTTGTGGTATAAATGCAAAGTTTGTGAGAATTGAAATTTTGATTTTGGAAAAGCTTTTCGTTTTTGAATAGTTTTGGTGTTGTTTATGTGTAGTTCATGGAAGGAGAATGGTGAGGCTTGCATAGCCAATAGTGGGAGGATAGTTTTATAATCAAAAACATAGATTCATAACTATGTAGTAATCATACATAATTTCAGTCCTAAACCCGCTCGTGTTGTACATCTTTTTGGTTCCGTTGCCAAGACCCGAGTCTACGTTAATTGTGTTGTGAAATTATGTTGTTGAATTGTGTTGTGGAATTGTGTTGTTGAATTGTGTTGAAAAACTTAATTGTGTTGTTGAAAATTTAGTGGGAAGAAGGAAAGAAAGGAAAAGAACAACTTGTTTGTTTTGTTTTACAACGAGGAATGCAAGGCAATTTGTTTATCCTTGAATCATGGATGGAAGTGGCCACATGGGTGGAGGAGATTCAACTTTTGGTAATGGAGATTACAAAAGGCAAGCCATGTCAAATTGGGTGCATAATTTAACACATGAAGCAACATCATGAAGACCATAAACACGAGTCATTCTGTTTGACCCCAAGCTTGCTTTTGGATATTACTTGTAATCCAGGCATGAACTAGAATTAGATTTGTGGGAATCTAAGAAGATTCGCAAAGAAAAGTTATAGGCAAGAAAGGGAAAGAAGATGGCACGTGTTAAGCCATATGAAAAAAAAGTGTAAATAGAAGTTTATAAAGGACAGTGAGTGTTCTTGAGTAAGCTCATGTTCGTAAGACCTTGTTGAAGCCTTTAAACTTTTTATAAAAAATGTTGTAGGTTGTTGAAAGAAATAAAAAAAAATATATGTTTTATTTTTAGAATTAATGTTTTAATGAAAACATTAATGTCCACGTTAGGAGAGGCTTCTAACTCCCCTGGTACATAGTTTCCTGAAGATAGGCAACAAACCCCATCATTGACATTAGGAGTTACTAGACCGAGACCACCCGTTGAAAGACCTTTGGAAGAGCCTGGGACTATAGGTGAACCAAGTGTGGTAGTATCACAACTATGTAGACGACAGGAGGAATCTGGACTTCAACCCGACTCAGAACCTCTAAGGCAACGCCAAAGGATAATCACACAAGAACAACATTTACTCATCTGGCTTAGAAAGAAGGATGCGACTCCAGATTATGCTAGAACCAATAACCTACATGTCATGTGGAGTGGAAGTGTCATTGATACTTGTGATGGCCATGATCTTGTAAATGTTGTCTTTCAATCCAGGCATTTAAATAGGATAATGGCAGGATTGGAAATGTCTGGTCCGTTTAAAAGATTTACACCGAGAAGATAGGGAGGAGTTTGTTATGAGTGCAATTCGGGCCATTAGGAGTTTCTTTCTTCACGAGGAAAGGTTGTAAAAGTTAAGTGATAGTTGGTTAAAGGAATTAATTTGTTTGGTGTGTTTTTTTGGAGATAAGATAAAAACCAATATGGTTATTCCAGTTTTTAGGGGGAGTAAGGGTGAAGACCCTGAAGTGTTTTTAAGGGAATATAAATGGGCTTGTGTTGGTACGGGGCTTCGGACAACTACGAAATGGCTTAATTTTCTTCTTGAATTCTTAGAGGGTACGACATCACTTTGGTTTGAACGATAGATGGAAAAGTTAAAGGGATCATGGGTTGACATGACTAAGGTTTTAGTGAAGGAGTTTTCTATAAAGAATGTCTACCAAAACTTAATACTTGAACTGAGTCAACTAAAACAGGGGGCTTTAGAGTCAATAAGAGAGTATAAGGAGAGGACAATGACATTGCAAAATAAACTCCACGGGTGTTTTAGGGCACAAGGTCATGAAGGAACTGATCCAATTTTTGCGGGGGTCAATGCATTGGTACTAAAACATTTCACCATTGGTCTGTTGTCAGAATTGCGACAACAAGTGAGATACGAACAAGCAGCGACGTTCGATGAAGCAACGGAGGTGGCCAAAAAGAAGGAGGTGAACATGGAGGAAGTTCCACGACCAACTGCGCAATCCATGGTGAAAACAGTTCAATTCTCAACTAAACCAGAGCTGCAGAAGCATCCGGAAGTGAGCTCCCGCATGGAGTCGGCTATGGAGCAAATGATCAATCAAATGAACCAACTAAGCCTCCATCTACTTCAACCAAGGACTAGTAAGAACAGAAACGTGGAGAGGAACCTGTTAACAATTCAATGTTACAAGTGTCGGGAGATGGGACATTATTCAAGAGAATGTCCAAACTTGCCAACCTTGGCTACGAGAGAGAATGCGAGTTTTTCTACTCGAAGGTTTTCTGCAGAGGAGAAGGGCAAAGCTTAAGTGCATTTAATTGAGTTGATAAGTGAGGGGCGAGAAAAGGCTTTGATGGGTTTGGAGAAGAGCCTCCAAATCCCTGAGGATGTGGTGGATGTCATGGCCCAAACTAAACGACCGGTGGAAGACACTACTCATCCTAACGTAAGCGTCAAGAGGTTCAAGGAGATGGCAAGAGCCCCAAAAGAAAAGAAAAAGAATCGGAGGTGGAGGTTTGGCTTCCAAGACTTTCCAATTTCTAGAGATTCTGGCCTTTATTTAATGGTGAAGGATGTGGGATCGCAGAAAGCAGACATCACCATTGGACAGTTGGTGGTAATAGTGCCATCGGTTCGAAGGGAGTTGAGAAAAGGGTTGTCAACACCTAAAGTCCCAAAGGTACCCACACCATTGAATGCCGTAGCAACTGAGTGCGAATGTGATCTGATCATTGATGTGCAATGTAATGGATCAGTGTTGCGTGGAGTGTTGGTGGATGGACGGCATGAGTCAATATGATGACAATTCCTACAATGAAGTACTTAGGCTTGAAAATTAATAAGCCAGCCTTAATAACCTTAAAGATGGCTAACAAACAAGTTGTTAGGCCAAAAGGAGTCATTAGCAATGTTGTGATCACTGTAATGAGGGTTTCTACCATTATGGATTTCCATGTGGCATTGGAGGGAGATGGGGTTTATCTAATGATATTAGATACGCCTTGGTTAATAAAGTCGCATGCAAGGAACTATTGGGGCGAAGGATACATGACCATTGGAGTTCATCTTAACCGACAGAAGGTTCCATTTGCTGGTTTTGTGAAAAGCTCTGGAGGGACGAGTGAATATGAAGATGAATCAGAAACAGACCAAAGCTCTAGCTCTGAAGGGATTTACACGAATGATTCTAGTGCAGAGTAGGGTTATATGCTTTGGAGATAATCCCCAAGGTTGGAGTTTTGTCGGATCAAAAGGTTCAAGCGGATGATAACCAATCAACTCCATGTGTGTTTACAGAAGGAGAAGTCGAGGAGCGACTAAGCAAGATTCAACTCGGACCAGACCTTCAACCGGAGGAGAGAAAACAATATGAAGATTTATTACGTAAGTATATCCATCTTTTTGCTTTCAGCTATAAGGACCTGAGGGGGGTCACCATGGAGTAACACAAAATTGAATTGTTACCAAATACCAAACCAATCAGGGCCAAGCAAGGGAGGCGGAACCCAAGATACATGGCCATGGTGAAGGAGGAGTTTGACAAGTTGTTGGAGGCGGGGTTCATTAGGCCTGTGGAGACAACTAAGTGGGTTTCTCCTGTGGTATTCGCATTGAAAAAGAATGGCAAGCTAAGGGTATGTGTAAACTATAAAGCTTTAAACAAAGTAATTAAGAAAGACCGATACCCTTTGCCATTTTGTGAAGAAATTTTGAAAGAAGTAGCGGGGCACAAGATGTACACATTTGAAGATGGGTACAGGGGCTACCACCAGGTGAAAATTGCTCCAGAAGATCAATTGAAGACCACATTCACCACGCCTTGGGGGACATTTTGTTACACAGTAATGCCCTTTGGTTTGTGCAATGTTCCAGGGACATTTCAACGTTTAATGAATAAGGTTTTTGATCCATTCTTGGGCTTTTTTCTACAAGTTTTCATTGACGACTTTGGAGTTTATAGTGATAGAGCTTCTCACCTTGCCAAATTTGAATTAGTCTTTCAACACTTGGATAGTTTAGGAGCGACTTTGAGCCTTGAAAAAACCACAATTGGTTTTTTAGAAGGGAAGATGGTTGGACACATTATGTCAAAGGGTGGGGTAGCCACAGATCCCGAGAAGCTTGATAGGATTTCAAAGCTTCCCTTTCCCACCACGAAGAAAGCCCTTCGAGGTTTTATAGAGATGGTGGGATATTATCGCAGGTTCATACACATGTTTGTAATAAAAACACGTCCTTTAACACGATTCATGCGTGAAGATGCACCTGCACCAATGGAGGACGAGGTGTCAAGACGAGCATTCGAACAACTTAAGTCAACTCTTCAAGTTGCGCCAATCTTTCGGACTCTAGATTAGAACAAACCATTTTTAGTATATTGTGATGCATCTGGAAAAGCGGTGGGGAACACCCTATCACAATTGGACGAAAATGGGCATGACCATCTCATTCATTTTGCTAGCAAACAATTAACTTCGGCAAAGAAGAATTATACTATGATCGAACAGGAAGGTCTTGTAGTTATTTTCTCTCTTAAGAAGTTTCGCCATTACTTGTTGGGGTACAATGCCAAAATTGTGACAGATCACAAGGCCTTAACCTACTTGATCAACAAGCCTAATCCAAGTGGTCGACTTGCGCGATGGCTACTCTTGATGGAAGAATTTCACATTGACATTGTCCATCGTCCACGGAGGCGACATGGCAATGTTGATGGCCTTACAAGAGTATACGAAGGAATGGGTGATGTTTCAAAGGAGGACGACTTTCCGGATGCTACAATCATGTCCATTAATACAGAACAAGCACCTGAAGAATATCGAGAGATCATTCAATACTTAGATGGCATGAGGTTTCCAGATGGAGCCACAAAGGTAGTACGAACAAGAATTGCGCACAAAAGTCGAAATTACTCGATGACAGGCAATCAGCTCTACTCCCAAGGAAGGGATGGTGTTTTACGATGGACCATTGGAAAACGTGACACCTCATGTTTTTTATATGAGTTTCATGATGGGTTTTGTGGAGGCCACTTTGTAAGACGAATCATTGCAGAAAAGATTTTACAAGCAGGTTACTATTGGCCCACCCTCTTCAAGGATGCCCATGATTATTGCAAAAGTTGTGATGTGTGTTAAGCTTATGCACAAAGGTCTACTGTAAGTGGCCCTTTATATCCCATACCCCCTTTAGGACCTTTTGAAAAATGGGGAATTGATTTAATGGGCCCATTACCAATGACTAGAAGAGGGCATCGATTCATTGTAGTTGTCACAGATTACTTCACAAAGTTTGCAGAAGTATGTGCCTTGAAGTCCTCAATGAAACAAGAAATAACACGATTTTTATATGAACGAGTCTTTACTCGATTTGGGGCACCACTTGAAATTGTTTCTGATAATGGTCCCTAGTTTTTGAGTGAGGTTGTGAAAAACCTGTTAGCACGCCTTGCAATGAAACATAGGTATACCACTATGTATAAGCCGAGCATTAATGGCCTAATAGAAAGGACCAATAGGACATTGTGTTCCATGTTGGCAAAAAAGGCCGAGGTTCATGTGAACATTTGTGATTGGGATTTCAAGATCCACCATGTTGTGTGGGTTTACAACACCACATACAAAACTACCACAAGGTACTCACCTTTTCGTTTAGCTTATGGGATGGAAGCGTTTTTACCCATTGAGCTAGAAGTAATGATTTTACGCACTGCCACAACGATGAGACTTCCTTTGGATGAGTCCCAATGCCATCGATTGTTGCAACTTAACGAGTTAGACAAATTGCAGTTAAAAGCCTACCAATCCATTGAAGTTGCACGGGCTCAGCAAAAGAAGGTTTTTGACAAGAAGGTGAAGAAAAGGGAATTCAAGGAAGGTGACCTTGTCATGATGTTTGACGTTCGACATCATCGCAGGGCTTATAAGAAATTGTTACCCAAGTGGTTTAGACCTTTTGTTATCAAGGACGTGTTTGCTGATAATGGGTCTTATGAGCTTGAAAATGTTGATGGCTCACCATATCTAGACCGCGTTAATCATGACAAATTGAAGAAGGTTTTGGATATGTGATACCGAGGACGAAATCCATAATGAGTTTGGGAGTGATGTAACTTGATGTGTAACTTGATTACACAATTATTTAGGTAATTATTTAATGGGGTAAGTTGGGGTAGGATTCCATAATTTGATCATGGTGCATTGATTCATGTTATGTGCACCATGTGATGTTGTTTATTTGTGATTAATTGCGAAATCACATGGGGAACCATGTGATTTTGTTTTTTTATGATTTTGTTTCCTTTTGATTATTTCGGGAACCATGTGGTGGATAAGTTTTAGAAAGTTTCTTGATTAGTTTTCCTTTTGGTTAGTATATAACAAGGTGTTTGTGACTTTGAAAAACACTTTCATTTGTACAAAGTTGTGGTATGAATACAAATTTTGTGAAAATTAAAATTTTGATTTTGAAAAAGCTTTTGGTTTTGAATAATTTTGATGTTGTTTGTGTAATTCATGGAAGAAAAATGATGAAGCTTGCATAGTCAATAGTAGGGTGAGAAGATAGTTTTACAACCAAAAACGTAAATTTCATAACTATGTAATAATCATACATAGTTTCAATCCTAAACTCGCTTGTGTTGTGCAGTAATGCACGCATTTTCAAAAACCACATAGACCACTGACAAGGTGCAACCAAAACAAAAGCCTGCTCTAACGTTGCCAATTTCCTATTCAAAAATTATCGGGAGATGTCATTGCAATTTCAATAGAATATAAAATAATAAAATGGTCTGTTTGCGAGTTTGCAATGCATGGAGGTAGCCAATTACGCCACTGCCTCCCCAAAGGTCCCACCAAATCTAGAAAATTAGCCTACGGCTGAAAATTATACTCGAACAAGGTTATTATGATGTTGCTTGAAAGCATGCAAGCAAAGGGAACTTTTTTTTGTGAGATGTTGTGATTCCAAAGGGCATTAAATTGACCAGAATGCAACAAACAACTTGTCTCAAATTGCAAAGTTGTGACAACTATAGATAACACTAAACTTGGAACAGTAACAAGTATATACATGTGGATATTATGGAAGGCTAAAAGTAGAATTCCAATGCCACTAAAATTGGAAATGATTCTTGGTAGAGGCACTAGTTCACAACCTCAAAGGGCTTTTACAAGCCACCGTACTTTCTTTCTCATTGAATAGGCACCTTCAACATGGCACACCATCAAAACTAGTGACAACCACAACTAAATACTAGGTATGTATAAACCAGTATTACAAACTCAAGAAGAAATTCAACAATGAACATTTCATGACATTGACAGACCTATAACTGGTTGTATCTTAGCATCAAATACTGGGATTATGAGCAACAATCAAGCCAGACACTGGCTGCATGTCAAGAAACACAACCACTAAATGTACAGGATAGGTAGGTATTCAAAATCCCTGACCTGGTAGGCAAAAAGCTCACTCAGGCTCTTTGAATATCCAGTGGCCCTTCTGCATGCTTGGTCAATTTGAGCTCATGAAATGCTTTCTCTCATATATCTGTGGCTTTTGGCACCTTTGCTGCACCACCTTGGGATCCTGAGTTGTAAGCCTCACAACTCGCACTGAGATGTCTGTACCTACATTTGAATTCATGTTTGTACCAGGATTGTAACATGTCAAAGGGTTTACCAATTCCTCACAACTGTCTGTGCCAGAACTTCCTTTCCTCGCTGCTTCCAGTTGAACTGTTGGCTGTACATGATAAAAACCCCAACTCCTCCACCACAACTTCCTTTTCTATGCTTCCAGTTTGAACCTGTGGCTGTACATGGAAGAATACTCTGTTGCTGGAGGTATCTACTGCAAGTGGTGCATAGAAGCCACATCATGAGCTTCAGCGGTGGTTTAGTTGAATGGTCTGATGATGATTATTCTTCTGCATATGCTGAAGGCCTCCTGGTGGATTTCTGCTATGATGGTGGAAGGGCGTGGGTGTGAGAAAAGGTTGTTCCATATTCGGCACACCAGGCATATTTCCACTAAAGCCATTGACATTCTGAAATGGTAGCTGAACTGATGATGGCATTGCAGCCTGCTCAATGTCCACATTCTGGAGTGTTTGTACTGTACTGTAGGTGTGCTCCATTTGCTGAAAGGATGGTTGTCCTGTACTGATATTCATCCCAATATGCTGCTGCAGCATGGGTGTATGCAAAAGTTTGATATGCCCCTTTTGCAATGCAATTTCTCGGTGTTTTTGCACCCAATCAGAACGGCTCCAAACATACAGAGGAGGAGCCTTATTGTTCCATTGACCAAGTGCCTTACCTTCCAAGCTTACTGAACCTGGCAAGTAGAATGCCTGCATAAACAATGACACTCAATGAGAGATTCCCCAAATGAGAGCATTGCAGGCTGAATGTCCCTATTGTTCACCTCCACTGTCTATATAGCATCTGAGTGTCCACATAAAGGAAAAAACTTCAATATGAACAAGGCATGTCATGATCACAAATATGATAATAGATGCAAGCTGATGGATATACATCGCCTTCTAAAAGCCCAACATTCTCCCAGATAAGCTCATATCCATCGGGCCTGCACCAAACAGGATCACACGTTCTTGAGAAAAATATCTGAACAAAAGACAAAACACTCAGGTAGGCCATGAAACTCAAAGTTTTTCCAAACAGAATCAAATGAATACTCCTACTTCAGACATTTCTGAGCTGCAGCAGAACATATGGTGTTCATCTGCATGGTACTGGCCTCAAGTTGCAGATGAAGCCATAAGGCAGTCCAAAAAGGAAAGAGAAGCAAACTATTTTATGCACTGAGTTTTTTCTGACTACTAATCTACAGTCAATCACGAAGTAGAAACACATAACAAATTAGTTTGATCCTTATTGCAGTCTCCCTGATTAGGAGGCAAAAAAAACACAGACTCAGCTGCTGATTTTCCAGCTATGTTATATCTCAACATATAGTGTGCGGATGAGACTGACAACTGGATATTTTTCCTTCCAAGGAATTACCTCTTGGTCTCTGGAGGAACAATCAGCACAATAAGTTTTGGCCTGAAAGTTACAGCATGTTGTACAAAAACATTTGCTATAGCTGCATGAACACCAAATGGAGGGTTCAAACCTATGATCTGCATACAAGCACACCAAGTTCTTGTAACCATGGACCAGATTTCAGTGAGGCCACTCTAATCAGTCAGAAGAAGAATGACAATATGGTCTGCAACTACACAACACAGTTCAGAAAAAATGTGGGTAGAAGAGAGTGATTACAGATGGAAGCACTCACCAGTCGATTACCAGATGGAAGTTCCCTTGATCTTACTGACATCCAATCACGTTTTTGGAAACAGAAATCATTCTACACAGCACAAACACATTCCTAACCCACTAAGAAGACTTACAGAATTATCAATACCTGGGTAGTGACTACTGTAGTGCAGCCGAGAACCTGCATGTTTAATCAAGCAAACTATATCTAACCCCCCAAATATGAAATCCTTTCTGGTTGCTTTACATTGCAAATAAGAGAAACTGTGAACACAAAACTGAGGTACTTGAGCAATTGGGGACTAAAGGAAGAGACTAATACAATTCCAGGGGACAGTGGAAAAGACTACTTTTGGTGGGTGAATATCAAAGTTCATGAACTCGCAATTCTTCCCAAATTTTGACAGTTCTTGATACGCTTGTGTCGAAAAATCATTGGCCCCACAGCAAAAATCAACCACCTGTAGGGCAATCCGTGTGATGCAGTGAATCATCGCAATATCATTTTCTTACAATCTGAACCACTTTATTGAGCACCAGACTCTAAAGCCAATGAATTCCACAAATTATGACACAACTGACAAGCCTCCTCATAAAAGCTGCCACACCTGCGATTATCAGATACTACAGATAAGGTGTCCCAAAATCTACAATTAAATTTTAAGATCTGCATAAGATATTCATAATCACTGAGAACTTCTCAACCCTAAGGAATAGTACAAAATCAGCGAAGCCAATGAATGGTGAGAAGCAGTTTGATCAACTGTGACATGTAGGTCAAGATCTACCTGCAGCTACTTTACAACAAAGCTAAATCTCTGCATGCAAAGCAAAATCCCCAGTGACACACCACACCTCAGATGGCTATCTAGTGGGATCAGCAGCACATTTACATCATGAATGCATCACAGTCAGATTATACAAAAATCAGACAAACTGAATACATATTTTTCTGTAAACTAAAAAACCACTGAGTAAGTGTTTTGTATAGCTGATGCTGTCACATGAAGAATATATGTAGTGATACCTTGTGAGTGTCTCTCACAAAGTACCAGAACATCACCATCATGAATGGCACAAGATTAGCTTCTATACTCACCAGACTTTATCAAACCCCAGCAGCAGTATAGAAAATTTGTCACAATATATGTACAGAAAAGGTTTTACATAAATCTGAATCCTGAGTTTATCACATTTCCAGAAGCATTCCTTGACCATAATATTAGCTACCACTTGATAGATGGTTCATGAAAAGGTCAAAAACATTTTCATTCAAGGTGCAACAAGCTCGTGGTCAGCTTCATTCCATTTTGGCTGACATAGAAGCACAAGCTGACAAAGAAGGTAGTGGTTAGGGCCTCATGCACCCTTAAACATATCCTTCAAGCACAGCATGATGACCACATTGATACTGTAAATCCAATCTAACCACAGTAAACAATATGAATTTCTCAGGATAAAAAAAATCTCCATACTTGTAATTGAATTCAAGTAGAAAAGGGAGACAACCAAATGATGAGGTAAGAGAGATTTCAGATCAAGTTACATCAATCAAACAGAAAACAAGAACCCTCAAAAAACTGAAAAAACTGAAAAAGACTGGAGCAACACGAACAACAGACACTTTAATGTTCAATGGGCATTAACATGTGTATTGTGGTGATAAGCTACTGCAACATCCACTGACTGCATCAGCTCCCACCAGTGGGCGCAGGCCGAAGTTGGGCATTACCCACCGTGCTGAGTTTCTCCCCAAACTCAGAAGAAGAATGAAGTCATGATCCTCGCTAGATCAAGAAACATAAAACAATGGAGAAATGCCAAAGGAAAATAATAAGGGGAACAAAAAAAGGAAAAAAAGGAAAGACAAAAAGAAATGGAAGGAAGAGAGATAAAGGGAAGAGAGAATCAACACTGAAAGACTTCAAAGCATAGTCCTTTGGGAACAAAGTGGCTCCAAAAAACTCCCCACTTAAAAATCAGTATCAAGCCTTTCAAAGAATCATTTTACAGATTCAAAGGCTCAAACATTGAACACAGAACTGTCTTCACTAAGAAAACCTCTCATTCTCTTAAGAAAAGCTTTGCAAAATAACAGTTGTTCTTCAGAAAGCAGATTAATCTCACCAATGGGGTTACAAACAACAAATTCTGAGCTACAACACAAAAAGAACCCATAAATCTCATTATTACCTTCTCCAATTTTGACCGTATATGAAACATCAAAATCAACATGAGGGAAGGAATCATCTGCATGCCTGCAAATTCTGCCTAAATTCACAAACTGTTAAAATCTAAATCTTTTTAGTTCTGGGCAATTTCTAAATCCAAATTAGCAAGTCAGAAACACATCCCACCACTGATACAGAGTTTGCTGGACAGAGACTCTGTATCAGGGTGGACAAATTGTGCAAGTCACTCTCATGAACACAGGCTCATTGTGCAAACATTGATCATACTGGTTTGATCATACCAAATTTACAGGTGGACTAGTCATCACCAAATCAGGAAACCTACCATGTCTCCATCTTGCACATACCACTGCAGCCTGGTAACAACCTGCAAAATCACATGAATTATTTCAATTCACCAACACAAAACCCTGCCATCAAGGCAAACAACATTTTCCATGTGAACTCATGGACATCAAAATGAAAATACATAAAGTAATGCTAACTGAATCAAAAACCAAACCTCTCGAAGCTTCTCAATCTTTGTGAAGTGTCGCCCAAATGAAGTGTATCGATGACCATGCAAGAAAGGAGCCAAATATACCTTGAGTTGATTCTGTAAGCAAAAAACAAGATCAAGGCAAACTGATTATTGCTGTTCTCCCCCTTACACAGATAACCAGTGTCAAGGTACCAAAAAGCCAAGATGCCTGACAAGCTAGTATCTAAACCATTTGACATAGATCAATGACTACAGCCTCTCCAAATGTCATATCTCATTTGTAATGATCTGAAGCAAGACTCTGATGGGGGACCATCCATTTTATACCTGCACCCTTTCAAGCTTTCTGAGGGATCCTTCTGGGCACAAGCACTGGGCGTGGATGAGACCGTCTCTCCCGTGCAGATTTGTGTAGGCCAAAGCTTTTTGAACACTCTGCATAGGTTTCATTGCAAAGATTTCCTCAGTGTCTGGAATGAAGAGTAGCAAAAGCTTGAGTTAACACACAGCCAAAAATGAAGACAAAACTGCCTACAAAGAAAGAATAACACACAACCTTAGTATGCAAAATTACATTCTGATTGCTGGAAATCTGTGCTGGGAAAGCAATGTGCCCTACATTCATTATAGATTGCAAATCACCCTCATGGATGAATTTGCCATCCCTGTGATTGTTGTATTCGTAGATGCTGGGCATGCTGAGTTGCTGCTTCACAGTTTCAGCTGTTACTTCAGATTTTGATTCCTGAATGATAGCTTTCACCCTACAAAAAATCAAGTATCAGTCCATTCCGTGAAGAACCAGAAGATAGTCAATATCCCTCTTTGAAGTGAAAATATACATCAAACAAGATGGAATTAAATTGCAATCACAAGAACAAACCTGATCTCAATGTCCCGTAATTTGTCTGCAGATTTATCTGCAACCACAGCTAAATTAGGTGCAGCTCTTTGCTTCACACTGTAATTCTTGCGGGGTAAACTGGTTTTAGACTGTTTATCCACAACACCATGGATGCCCTTCCTTGGGCTGAGGGATTTTGCTTGTATTGGAGGAAGTCCAGGTGCCAGGTTACCCACTTTCTTGGGCTTCTCCAAGTCAAGGTCTCGACTCAAAGTTCGTTGCTCTGCATTTTTGACTGAGGAGACAGGCAAAGGTGGAAACTTTACCATGACAGCTGGCTCAAGTGGCAAATCATGACGCCTGTATTGAAATGCTCAAGATCAGGTCAGTATCTATAAACTGCAAATGTTTTAGTAGCAACAAAAAGAAACTATTTAATTTTCAATATCCACATTAGACAGGCCCAAATGATAACTTCAAAAGCATGCAATGAGGGATACATTTTATTTTAACCCACGTCCTCATGTATACTGTAAAAAGGTGATCAGCAATCCCTTCAGCAACTAATCTCTGCCACAGCAGTTCTATGAAGGTTAGTCCATCTATTGCACTGGAGGAGGAGTATATAGTGCTGACATGTTGCCATAGCTCCAGGTATTGAAGTCCTGGAAACTGTTGTTTCTCAGTGCATAGTAAAGAGCAAAGAAGACCCCAACAAACCACTACCATCAATTGAAAAAAAGTCCAGAAAGAGCTGGTACCTCTGTTCAGTATTGAAAAAGAACCTTGTGACAACAAATGACAAGAATAATTTCCAGGAAGGACAACTTAAACAGATGGCCCAACTTTCAAACCAACAACTATACTTCCGGTACAGGAAAAGTTTTAGTCCTCATATATAGCATTTGAGAAATTAAACAATTCACTTAAGTTTCCAAGAGTTCATCAAGCAAAAGATTGGAAATACATAGTTAAGAATATATAGTGGACAGAAACTTACGTGCAATACACACCTACTCGAAATTGCTGTGAGTTGTCATCCCCAACCAGAATGTGCCATGCTCTCTGCTGAGTCTCTCCTTCCTCATCAATATCTGCTTCAAAGGGCATGGACCTACAACACCAGTCACATAAGCATACATGAACTATCTTTCTCTCAAAACATAAGCAAACACGTGTCTGCTGAACCAGAAGAAGCCTTTATCAACTTCTTCCCTACTGGAACACAGTTTACCAATTTAAAACTACTGTGCAACAATCTGGTAGTTTGGAAAGGAGACCATCAGACCACAGAAACTAAAGATTCATCATCAACAGAGGAAATGCATATTGGGTGTAGTCAAAGAAATACAACATTTAAGACTGTACAATTCTTACTCATCTGCAAGGGGCACTTTCTCCCTGATCAGTTCAAGGAACTGTGTAGATGCTGCAAAGTCAGTGGTAAACTCACGATGGCAAGCACTCAACATGCCAGCTGGATGGACAGCGCCTGCACTTTGCAAACTGTTGCTGCTGACCAACATCTTTTACAGCTTCCAGTGAGTTACATGCTCTACACTTGTGTGCTGGACAGAGAAATGTATCTACACCCTGTTGAATGCTTTCTACTACCATTTTTTGCTTGCTGGGATTGCTAGTAACCCATTTTGATACACACACTGGATGGTAGAATCGGCCACAATAGCCCACATCACAGTTGAAAACCTGTGTCCAAAAGAAAACACAGCACATACAAATAAATGAATTGAGAACTTGAAACATGAGCTCTCTAAAGCATTGTTGCTGAATCTCCATGATCCTGCTGTTGTTTGTTTTCAGTTAAAAAGAGAATCATGAACACATACATGCGAAATAGTGAGCAAGGTGAAACTTGCACATACAATCATGCACTTCCAAATTCCAGTTAATCTTCAACAAAGATCAATGGGATTGAGAAGCTGACCTCTCTATTAGATCCAAGAGATGTATCAGACCTCCCAAGTCTACCACAAATGAAACATTGCTGGCAATTAACCTCACAATTCCGACAAAACCATGTTGACATATTGTTCTGAATAACCTGCAACCCCCACATAACAAGACGATGAGAGCATTTGACATGACAAGGTGACCACATCTAAGAGACTCATAACAAGCATATGACAGAATCATGACAGAGAAACTGAAGAGCTGTGAAACTGATCTTGTCTGCTGCTCAAGCCTACAACTCAGATGCCTCACATGGAAAGACAAAAATCAGCAACCCAATTCCTTCCAGAATGAGGTTTTCTTGGTATGGAAAAAATGTGGCACCAATCTTGAAGCCAACATGCATGATAAACTCCTTGGGGCCAGGAAAATTATACTCTTATCTTACAGGAATGATGCCCCAAAGAACAGCAACTTGCCAAGATCAACTTCACAACATTGCTTCAGTTTTTGTGTCGGAAATTTCACACCCGTTCAGACCGACCTTCTGTGGCTAGAATTAATAACTAACCACCAGATGCTTTGCATTTCAGATTGATCCCAAATATTCCTACGAGGGGAATAAGAAGACTAGAAAGACCAAAATACAAACCTCAAACTGCTGTGCTGTGAAACCAAGAGTGATGCATTCTTTCCCCTCTGCTTTCTCTTCCTCCGAAAGGCATGCATGGAAGGACCGTAAACAAGGGCCATCGCAGCTGGAGTCATGGCAAAAGAAGCACGATAGGCATGACCCAGGATGGATTCAGGTGTCAATGGCAAGAACAGGAGAAACAGCAAACCAGATTGCTAGGATGTGCTAGATGGGCCAAGAAGATTGCTGCTGCCTCGCTACAGCAAGTGATCTACATAGCTCTAGAATGATGTCACAAGCTGATCCACCAGTAAAGGCTCTGTTGCAATCGGAACAAAGAAGCTCAAGGACGAGACACCCAAGCAGGCAAAATTCTCATCATCTCTACGTAAGAATCCAAATGACGATTGCAAAACCCCGAAGTCTACAGTACTCTTCTTCTTCGGTACGACATGCAGCGGATGATATGCGTGACTAGAAGTTGCAATTACGATGATGAGGAGTTTAGCCACATACAAGAGCAGATTCCCACCGTCATCACAGAGCGAGCACCAAAACGATTCTCCCATGGTCCACAGCTCCCCATCCTCTTGCTCCTGGTCCTCCTCCATGACATCATCATCATCCATCATCCCTCCCGAAACGCTGCTGGTGTCAGTCGTCATCGTAGCCGCACCATCTTTCAACAACGACGGCCGCCCTCCCGATAAGAATTATCCGTCCTTCTTGTCCTCCATCATGCTACAAGTTCAAAAACAGATCGTCTACGGATTATAACATCGCCACCCCGACAACAAAACGTCTTCAATCCAAAAAACAACAACCAAACCTTCTTCATGTTGCTGTTTCTCGCTTGAACAGCAAAACAAACACAACCAAACCAAGAACGAAGAACTACTTCCTGCTTTTCACGACGAAGAACCTGTTCTACCTGCTCTAGTTTCGTGATCCTTCTGCAGCAACGCAAAGCTGCCGATACAAAGGAACACGAGCGAAAAAACCAGACCGGAAAAGTTGCGAGAAAAACCAAAAGAAAACGTCTACAGTAACGACAACAACATTACAGCGGAGAATCGAAACGAGGAAAAACTTTGACGAAGATGACGACGACAACGCCTCTAGACACACCGGAAACTAAGGCAATTGTACTTCGTCCTTCCGGCACATTATTCGGACGACGCTGGGCGGCTAAAGGTGTTATCGCTCTCCAGTCTCGCACCGAATCATGATGATGATGATGATTTGTTCTTCGGATCTCCATCGAGCTTGCACATAACTATCACTCCACAGCCGCGCTCCACGTGTGGAATTTTCACAAGCGGTTTGCGGGAGTTGCCATTATTGGATGGAGAGAGGAGAAGAGATGCGGCGTTCTCTATTTATTGCGGCAGCGTCTGTCAGAAGCTGCTCATTAAGATACAGAGAGAGAAAGAGCCAAAGAGGAGTTCGGTAACATAGCTACTAACCAGTACTATAGATAGCCAGCATTCGAAGCATCTGTGTCGTTTGTGATTCCGTAGTAAGTCCTTCCTTCTTCCTCGCCGTCCTGGTTGTAGCGCCGGTGTGATTCACGGAGGCGGCAGATAACGCTCTTATGCCTGGCTTGCTGGCTTGCTTGCTTGCATGCATGCAGACAAAGCTCGAACCAACTTCTGTGGGAAGAGAACTCCTGCTTACACTCGTTTTTTGTTGTAGTATTCAATTCTCGCTACGTTTCTTTTGCACATTCTTGTTCAAAGCCCTGCAGAGTTGTCAGATCCGTGTTGCTCGGCATTCTTCTTCTGCAAAATTTCATCAGGGAAGTAAGTAAGGAAGTCTGTTATAAGACTCGATTCTCGCTACGTTTGTCTTTACACATTCTTGTTCAGAGCCTCGGAGTTGACACATCTGTGTTGCAGAGCATCCTTCTTCGGCAAAATCTTATCAGAGAAGTAAGGAAGGAACTCTATTGTAGTACTCGATTCTCGCTACGTTTCTCTTTGCACATTCTTGTTCAAAGCTTCAGAGTTGACAGATCTGTGCCGCAGAGAATGCTTCTTCGTCAAAATCTCATCATGAAAGCAAAAAGTAAGGAAGTCAAGCCAATCTTATAAGAACGAAACGGCCACAAACCAAAGAAGAAATTCCATGAGCAGCAGCACTCCGGAGACAGACGACGACGCGAAGAGAAACAACGACTACAACAAACTCACAAGACATTATATAGCTGCCTGGATCTAGAGTCTTTCTTTCTTTCTAAACAACTATAAACGTAGCCTTGTGCTTCTGCTGCATTCACCAAAGAGACTGATATTGGATTGAATCGAAAGCTTCTTTTTGCCTGAAATTTCCTCAGTTTTGGGATTGACGGCATTCCACTCTCCTCTTCCTCCTGCTGCTGCTGCTGCTGCTTCTTTTCAAAACACAATTTCAAACTTGAAGACTGATTTGATTTGATGAGAATATTTTTGAGCTTTTTTCTTCTGTTGGAGTGTTTTTCTTCTTCATGTATTGTGAAGACGATGCTGGCTGGGTCCCTCCCTTCCTTCCATTGCCAAGGGACATGTAAAACGGCTGGCTCTTCCTCCTGCAAAAGCAGACAGAGAATGTTCTTCTGTTTTTTTCGTTTTGTGTTTCGCTGGGGGGGGGGAGGGGACACTAGTAAGGACCCAGAACTCTCTGGGGGACCCCTTGTTGGAATGAGGGTCGGCTGGGCGTTGGACCTAAAATTTGAAAACAGCCCCATTCAAAGGGTCCTTAACGGAGTTGGGTGGTTCTTTTGGAGTCAAGTGTGGAACCCAATTTCTCAAATGAGCTCCATTTGAAGTCCTTACCTGCAATTCTACTCTTCACATTCATGAAGTTGGACTCCAATCCAGTTCCCCCCCCCCCAAAAAAAAATCAGAACAATTTCAATTTCACACTTTTTTTTTAAAAAAAAGGGTGCTCAAATGAAGTGCCTTTTGAGATTTTTCAATAGCCATAATTCGACCAAAATTTAAGAAAAATCACCAGATTTCTATACATACTTCAAGTAGTTAGCCAAAAACATACAAGGATGGTTTTTTTTTTAAAAACCTATTTTCATATTTAGCTTGTTGCCAAACATGGCTAAATCTTCATATGGATGACCATTATTTTGGCTAAATCTTCATATGGATGACCATTATTTTGGCTACATCACAAAATTGACCCCATCATAATAAACAAGGATGTGTCACACTATGGCCTTGCCATTTACATAAAAAAAAGGATCTTAAGGCAAAAAAAGAATTATGAAAACTCAAATATTTCACCATGCAAAAATATAATCTTTCAAAAATCCTCATATAAAAATAAATAGACCTATTATTTATTATTACCTAGGGGCCTATAAAAAAATCCCTTAAGCTACTATAATACTCTATAATGAACATAAACACAATATCCTTGCCCTTGGTAGTAGGCAAGGCCAATAAATTAATTAGTTAAATAAATAAATAAACAAATAAAAGTAAAATAAAATTGCCTTTTAGTTCACTTGTGTGTAATTTTGGTTGTCCTATGTAAGATAGTTTGTTAAGTTGTTTTTTAAAACTCAATGGATGACCTTAAAAAAAACAAAAATTACCAATTTTTCTTCCTTAGATATCTTCCCACAAGTAGATTTTTAAATTATTTTTCTTAATATTTTTGGTCATAAATAACCATTCTATTGTAATTTTTTTATTGTTTATTTATGGGTAGCTTAGTGAAATTTAGGTGTTCTAATGTTTTAAAAATTTTGTGAAGTAAAAGACTTCAAATGAAATTATATATATATATATATATATATATATATAATTTTATTTTCCTTTTTTTTTTGAGGATATCCTTTTCCAAGGGCAATAGGATCTCACAATGTATTTATTGTAAATGATAATACTTATTTTTTGGCA
>Ga0209611_10003506_pt1 | contig 27144 bp, 15 predicted proteins | sample S1TSphgellanicum_3_FD_187693 | JGI IMG/M metagenome (GOLD analysis project Ga0209611, IMG submission 187693) | Host-associated microbial communities from peat moss isolated from Minnesota, USA - S1T2_Fc - Sphagnum magellanicum MG (SPAdes) (version 2) | ecosystem: Host-associated > Plants > Peat...
TAATTATGAAAATTAATGTTATGTTTAACAAATTATTGTATTTATAGTTAATAATTACCAAGAGAAAAAAAATTATTTGACCTATAATAATTTTTACAAAAATAAATGTTATTATACAATAAATAATGTAATTAATTGAATAATATTTCTTTAAAATTTTGTGTAAGAATTTACTTTCTAATGACAATTGTTAATTCATTATATATAATTTTAAAATAAATATTTTAAATTATAGTCATTAAATTAATTTCATATTAATTATATTATATATAGCTCGATCAGATTCTGAAAAGTAATTAAATATTTTTAAATATTTTATTATTTATGAGTTATGTATTAATAACTTATGAGTAACTAGATAGCTAGTTTGTCAAATATGAAGAAGGTATTACTTATTTAAGTAATTGATAATGAATACTGAATATTTGTAGTGTATAGTTTATAATTTAAATATATGTAAATTTCATCATTATGAATTCAATGATTATTTAATTATCTAGTACTTGAATTGTTTAAAAATCTAAAAACCCTAAAAGTAAGGGATGAAGAAAATTTTGGAATTACAACTTAGTTTACAAGGAAGTTACAACTTCAAAACTTATCCCATATTGTTTGTTCACCATTCCTATTTTGAACACTATATAAACAAAAGGGTGTGGCCATGCAATTTCACATTAAGAAGTTTGTGCACATGGGATGAGCTAATTAAAAGGCTCAACCCAAAACAAAAAAACAAATAATGCACAATTCTAAAGTACATACCTCCCCAACCTACATATCTATTTAGTTAGGTAAGTACCTAGCTTGACTTACCAATCTAGGTCAGCCTATGTACCTACGTATTTAAGTACCTACTTATATGAATAGGTATTTAGCCTAGGAAGGTAAAACCTACCTATTTATTTTTTTACTTAAGTAGGTATGTAAAGATTGTAGGCACCTATTTATGTACCTACCAACCTAATATTAATATTTTTATTAAATTTTTTTTTAATGCCATGTGGCATATTTACATTGGGCCACGTGTTATAATATAAGATCATCTAAGTCTTTGAATTGAACGTCTTAGATTATTTCAAAATAATAATAATAATAATAATCATATATTAAAACACGTGGCAACACATGATTTGCTTTCAATTGTGACCAAGATAATTACATATTAATCGCATGTGACATTACGTATACAATGGAGTCAAAGGATGAAATGTATTTGTTGACTTTTTCTTTCATACAATACTCTTTGTCATTTGCAACTAGTTTATCACATGCGACTTGTCTTAGATGACTAAAAGGATTTTAGTTGCAAAATGTCTCTTGCGACTAAAATTTAGTCGCAAAGAGCAGTCGAAAATACATGTTTTTCTTTTAGTGACCCTATTTCAAACTCAAAAAACTTCAACTTAACATCTAATTTGAAGTTAAAGAAATTGAATTAGAGGAAATGTTTTAAACCAACATTGGGTAGTTAGTATGTATTTAATCCAATTATAACTATTGATCATGTGTTGAATTGTAACTAAATACATATTAATCACGTCTAGCAAAATCTAGTAATCAAACTAAATTATGGATATTAATTGGCAGTTGGGAAAGTTGTGATAACAAATAATCTAACATAATTTGAATGTGAAAGCTTAATATGTTTATATGACCATATTATCAACCAAAACATGTTTAAATTTTTATTACCCTAAATATTAGAACTAGTCATGTTGTTCACCTACCATGTTTAGGATATGATCCATGCCATGGTTGTATGGATTTGCATCATGCTTGGACAATGAAATAGTTTGTAGCCTTAGAAGCTAATTTATTTTCTATTTAATACCTTAATATCAATTGACATCATTAATTTTACAAAATTTTGGATATTAACTATCACAATGTGTTAATATCAAAATTATTGTAAAAATTATTGTTATTATGAAAAAATTATATAAAGTTGGAAACACACTTTAGATGTGAAACTTTTGGCAATCAATAAATTATACATTGTTATTAGGATGCCATTTTTGATTAATATGATCAAATTACAAAAAATTATTCATATTATTCCATTATTCATCATAATATTATCAGGGAATTAATAAAGCAAAACCATTTAAATTCATATATTATTTTCAAGACGCAACGTGTTTTTTTCAATGAAAGAATTATATTTATTAAAAGGAAAAATACACAATTGTATTAATGTGAAAAAAAAAAACTTCAAGTTGGAAATTATAAATATGGGAAGCCTTGCTAGTTTAAGTTTTGGTGAACCTTGTGTTGAGTTATTGAACCAAAAAAAAAACTATCAAATAAACTTTCAACACTAATATATTTTACACATGGACCATAAAATTTACCCTAAATTTCCCTTATAATCACAAGTGGTCTTGGATCTTCATTTTCACATTATCTAACAATTATGTATCAATTTTTCACAAATAATAAAGTAATATAATATTAAGTAATTATTCACAAAAGCATGTTGAAGACATTTTTTTAAAAATCTTAATTGTCTTCCCAATTTTACCATTGATTAAAAAATCTATACTAATAAATAACTTGTATTTATTGAAAAGATATGGAGGCCACTTTGTCCTAGATCTTTGTCTTCACATTGTCCATATCAACATATTATTAAATGACATATCAAAATTTCTAAACTAATCAATTCATTTATTAAATAATAATAATTCAAAACTCCACATTAACTTAAACTTATGCCACAATTTTTGTCTTGAGTTTTTATCATCACATAATTTAATATTCGTCAAGTATCAAAATTTCTCAACTAATAAATAAAGAAATCTTATTGTTCAAAAGAGTTTGAATTCAATTTCTCTTGAATCTTTGTGTTCACATTGAATACATTGATTCTAATTTTTAGAAATACAAGTAATAATTCAAAAGAAGTTGAAACCACATTGACTTGTTTGTCTTGAATTTTTGTTTTCACAATTTTATCCACTTTCATTGATTCAAATTTCTATAATCATAAATTATTTGGATGTATTGAAAATACAATGAGGCCATTTATTCTTGGATCTTTATTTTCACAGTAATGTATCAAAACCTTAAACCCTAAAACCTTTAAACCATACTTTAACCTCCAAACCTTCATACTCGAATTTATCCAACCTTGAAACCTTGAAACCTTAAATACCTTAAGTCGTAATTTGTTTCCAAACCTTTAAAATTCCATATTATTTAACCCAAAAAACCATAAACCATAAACTTGTTCCCTTTAAAGTTCCCCAAAAACTTAAAACCTTAATCCTCTTAAACTTCAAACTGGAATGTGACATAATAGAAAATTTAGGTGTTAACCCTAAATCCATAATACCTTCACACCCAAAACACAAACCCTGTAAAACCTTAAACCTTAAACCCTAAACCCTAAACTCGACGTCTTCATAACCTTCAAACCTAATCATGTTCAACCTAAAGCCTTGAAAACTCAAACATTCTTGCAATAATCTTACCATAAAACCATAAGATCCTTGGACATTGAGATATAAATTAGTTTAAATGAACATTATTCATACATTACATTATTCATACTAATTCTTCAAGACTTTCTACTTTTAGTTTTCATTGTTTCCCTTAAAAAGTATATATATATATATTTTATGTTAACCAAAAAAAAAATCCCTAATTATCATCTTTTTCTTCCTTCAACCCCGATATATTTTTTTGATAAAGAAAAAATAGTTCCCCAAATTATTTTCATCATTCTTTTGGATATATATACTTTCCTTATGTTTTCATAATTTTTTGGGCATATAAAATATCATCCCAATTTTAATGGTTTTGAACATTCCATCCATCCATCCCTTCGTCAATTGCTTCGTCCATCCTGCATGCATCCACCAATCTTTCCATCCATCCATCCAAACATCACCCTTCAAAAAAAAAAATTAGGGTTTAGTTTTCATTTTCACTTTCCTGATCTCCATTTCTTTCTCTCTGCAACAACTCCCAATGAGCACATTACAAAGTCGCTAAAGACCAACCCAACGAGCAACCCCACTTTTAGGTATGTGTTTTTGTGCTTTTACTTTTCTGAAATTTTAAAGTTTAAAATAAACGAAAAAAATGAAGGATGGGTTTTCATCCTTTTTCTCTCGTGCAATTCAAGGGCACTATAAAAGAGATGACAAACACATAGTACAAAGAATCTAGAAGTCTAAGGCACAATATATTTGTATTTGCTCTCCATGCTCTCCTTGCACAAAACAATTGTCAATAAGCCAAATACTCAAAATCCTTTTATACCACTCTATAAAAACAATAATTTTGTAAAGTCCCAAATTTCTAGAAAAGTACCCAAAACTTCTTTCCAAATATCACCTAAGGCCTGCAGAAACCAGTAGTTTTCAAATGTCCAAACCTTGTACATTCACATTAGAAGAAAAACATGTATTTTCGACTGCTCTTTGCGACTAAATTTTAGTCGCAAAAGACATTTTGCAACTAAAATCCTTTTAGTCGCCTAAGACAAGTCGCATGTGATAAATAGTTGCAAATGACAAAGAATATTGTATAAAAGAAAAAGTCAACAAATACATTTCATCCTTTGACTCCATTGTATACGTATTATCACATGCGACTAATATGCAACTATTTTGGTCATAATTGAAGGCAAATCATGTGCTACCACATGTCTTAATATATGATTATTATTATTATTATTATTATTTTGAAATAATCTAAAACGTTAAATTCAAAGACTTAAATGATCTTATATTATGACACATGGCCCAATGTAAATATGCCACGTGGCATTAAAATTTTAATTTAATAAAAATATTAATATTAGGTTGGTAGGTACATAAATAGGTGCCTACAATCCTTACCTACCTACCTACCTACCTACCTACCTACCTACCTACTTACTTAGGTAAAAAATAAATAGGTAGGTTTTACCTTCCTAGGCTAAATACCTATTCATATAAGTAGGTACTTAAGTAGGTAGGTATATAGGCTGACCTAGATGGGTAAGTCAAACTAGGTACTTACCTAGCTAAATAGATAAGTAAATTGAGGAGGTATGTACTTTAGAATTGTGCATTATTTGTTTTTTTGTTTTGGGTTGAGCCTTTTGATTAGCTCATCCCATGTGCACAAACTTTTTAATGTGAAATTGCATAGGCACACCCCTTTGTTTGTATAGTGTTCAAAATAGGAATGGAAAACAAACAATATGGGATAAGTTTTGAAGTTGCAACTTCCTTACAAACTAAGTTGTAATTCCAAAACTTTCTTCATCCCTAACTTCTAGGGTTTTTAGATTTTTAAACAATTCAAGTACTAAATAATTAAATAATCATTTAATTCATAATGATGAAATCTACATATATTTAAATTATAAGCTATACACTACAAATATTCAATATTCATTATCAATTACTTAAATAAGTAATATCTTCTTCATATTTGACAAACTAGCTACCTAGTTACTCACAAGTTATTAATACATAACTCATAAATAATAAAATATTTAAAAATATAATTTGGAATTTAAATTTCAAGTTCGAATAAAATGATTATTTAAAATATAAATGAAAAAATTTCATAACTAAAATATAAATTTTCGTATTCACATAAAAATATTCAAAATTAAATGGAATATTCAAAATATTCCATTTTTATGATCAATTATAATTTTCTGAATTGAAATACTAATTTTTGGATTTGAAAATATTAATTTAGAATTCAAAATCAATTTTTAGATCAAATCAGTCTTTTTGAATCGAAAATATCATATTCAAATCAAAATTTTCAAATTCAAATAATGTTTTTAACAATTGAAATAACAATTTTCAAATTTGAATAAAAAAATTCAAAGTTCAAATATTAATTTTGCGATTCATTATATGAACAATATACATATGTATGCATAATATATATATAATTTTAGTACATACATTCAAATATACCCCTATGTCATTGTAGAATACCTTTAAGATGCAACCAATTTGGTGACTATTGCAACTAATGGGACATATCAACCTATTAATGGATAAAAATAAATGTAAAATTGATGTAACCAATAGGATGAAATTTCTAATAATTGTATCATAGTTGTGAAAATGACCAAAATAGTTGAAAGTTGGTCTTGTAGTTACAAATATTTTCAAATCTAGTCGCAAACGACTATAAGTCGCATGTAGTCATAAATGGAATGGTTACATTTTGGCTGATTTCTACTAGTGTCACCCAATCTTTGCACTTTCCCGTTAAATATTCATCTTATGTACTTATGTGTGCCAATGTCAATTCCTTGTATCCTTCAATGTGTTTATAGTTATGAAGCACTAACAAAGGGTTTGATTTTAAGGGCATTTGATGCTAAATGTACTTCTACCAATCAACATGTGCAATATCAAATCCCTATGCTTATGTATGTGCATGTATGCTTATGTATGATTTGTCTACTTATGTCTTTGTTAGTCTCTATGTTGTTATACTTCAGATTCTATTTCATTACCATTGTCCAAATTTGTGTGAACTTGTCTTTGAAATATCAATCTTACTAATGATAGTTTCTATTTATGATTAACATATTATGTGTACAAATAATCATTCACTTTATTTGTCTCAATATGTTTGGCCTTGTTTTTATCATTTGCATTATATGTATGATTGGCATTTTCTATGATTGTACTTCCTTGTGTATAACTCATCATCTAATTTATATGTGTTTGTTTCTAATTAGGCATTGCCCCTCAGTTTCTCTATGTCTACATTTGATTCAAAGTCAAATTTTAAATAAATGTGTCACACTATAAGAAATTGTGTCCACGGAAACTAGATTAACATGCAACTAGATCATCACAAAAACTATTGTGCAACTAGGGTATAATTATAGTATGGAAATACAATGAATTAATAATTGAAATGCCATGTCTGAATATTTCATAATTATAATTTAATTGCACATTAATTGTAACTTGGACTTTATACGAGCATATGTATGCAAAATATATATGGTGATAGTTAACCATAGTTTGACCATGATCACAAGTTGCAATGAAATGGTTAATTTCAACTATGTTACAACTAGTGTAGCTTTAGCGTTGAGTAAGCAATTACTTTGCAATCGGCATACGGTGTTGATGCGTATGATCATGCCACATGTACGATTAAGTAAAAATCCATAACATCTAGAACTTGCAATTTGTTTACAACTAAAAGTCAACTAAATTGGCTAATTTTACAACTAAATTACAATAAAATGTGCCACTATGGTTTCACTACATAACCACTACTTGTCCACTATTTTGGACCTAGAGTGTTCAACTCATCTAAAATTAATTTTCAACTATGTGGCAATTCATTGAAAGTGTAAATGTAAGCCTTCAATTGGATTGGAATGGTGTATTAAAATGTTTATGAATATACACATACATATATCATTGTTTATACACTTCAACTTTTTAAAACTAAATTATTAAATGTTTCAGTGATATGAGTCGATTCCTTTATTGAATTAATTAATTAAAATAATTCATTTTCGTAATTATCTAAATAACCAAAATTTAAATAATGTAATAAATATTATAGTCCTATTTGTTGTGTTTGATGTTCAATTATTGTGTTAATAATATTTCACTACATTGGAATTCACAATATTATGTTGATATACATACATATCAAATGATAGAATTTCATGAAAGGTGAAAATCTATTTTTGAATTGAAATTAAAAGCAATGTGTATATTTTATTAAACATTCAATAAGGGTGTACATATGAATATGTCTTTATATACCTCAATGTTTTCTACTCAAATTCATGTTTATTATTTAAATTTTAATAATATTTTTTACTAATTTTAAATTAGCAATTAATATGTAATATACTTAATTACCATGAACTAATTAAGTAAGTTAAATAATAAACTATTCATATAAATTCATTAATCAAAATTGATTAATTAGTATTTAACTAATTTAGATAATAAATAAACAAATGTCTAATAATTAATTACTTCAATTCAGTAATTAATTATATATATTTAATTAATTAATTCAAATAATTTTAAATGAATTTTTTTATTCATGTAAGTGAGTAATTAAATAAAGGTGTACATATGAATATGTTTTTATATACCTCAATGTTTTTTACTCAAATTCATGTTTATTATTTAATATTTAATATTAATTTTTTATTAATTTTAAATTAGTAATTAATATGTAATATAATTAATTACCATGAACTATTTAAGTAAGCTAAATAATAAACTATTCATATAAATTCATTAATCAAAATTGATTAATTAGTATTTAACTAATTTAGATAATAAATTAAAAAATCTAATAATTAATTACTTAAATTCAGTAATTAATTATATAAAATTAATTAATTAATTCAAATATTTTAAATTTTAAATTTTTATTAATGTAAGTGAATAATTATTGAATTTTATTCGAATTCAAATCATCAATTATCAACATAATTAATTATTCAATAATTATTTAAATAATTAATCATAAAATATTTATTTTGATAATTAATTATTTGATACTTATTTGATAATTAAATATTTGAATCATTCAACTAACTAATTATCTAAATTATATTAACTAGTTCATATAATCAATCTACATAATTAATTATCGTATTTTAATTCAAATAATTACGTCAGATGATTAATTAAAAATTTCAAATTAATTAAAAAATTTAAAATAAAACAAAAAACATGTGATTTTGTTTTTGGTAATTACAACTCAATTGCAACTAGGGTTCCATTAAAAGATTTAACCCACATGTTTTGTCTTCAATATTTCATTTCACAAACTATATAAAAGAGGTGTCTCCTTTTGCATTTTCACATTAAAATATATGTGCCATGTTGAGATGAACTCATAAAAGCTTAACCTTAAAGACAAAACACATAACAAATTAAAAACCTTATGTGGCTACTTTTTTAGTTCATTTTTCTAGTATTCTACCTTCTTACTAACCTACTTGCCTACTTAAATAAGTAGGTCTTACTTTCCTACCTACCTAGATAGTAAGTAAATAGTTAGTTAAGTAGGTAAGTAAGTAGGTAGGTTGGAACTATATCAACTTACTTACCTATGGCTATGTATCGACCTACCTAGGTATATATATGTTTCCAAAAATCAATTAATATGCTACATGACAACTTTTGATTGTGCCACGTGTCATAATCCAAGACCATCTAAAACAAATAATCATAATGGATGATGGGTATCAATATTTCAAAACAATCACAAAAAATCCTTATAATGCCATGTGTTAAATTTTGATGAATGGATGAAAAATGACATTAACATGACATTATGATTATAATCATAGGGGAGTTGCATAGTAGTTGAAAAGGAATTGTTGTGACAAAGTTGTAATTGAGTTGTAACGAGTTGCACTATATATATGGGGAGTTACAATTATTGCAACTTTTTGCAATTTGTCTGATGTAATTCAAAAATTGAATTGCAAGGCTAGTTACAAAACACCCTTTTTTCTCATAGGGTCATAAAGTTTCAATTTCATTATGTGCATAAGATTATTAATGTAGTTGTTTGCATTTTTTTAAACTTTCATTAGATCCATCTTAGTATTATTCATACTCATCTCTATCTGTACTTAAAATTTAGTGTTATTATATCTTATGCAGGAGAATCACAAAGAACAAAACCATTTCTAACCTAACATATCAACAACATTCATGTGAAACAAATATTCAACAAAACAAAGACCTCAACGTCACAAACTAAGAACCTTCAAAAATTTCAAAATGGCTAACAAACCATTGTAAGTCCATTAATCTCCTAAAGCTTCTTGAATCGGAATGCTTGATGGTCACTAGGCATTACCAATTCTAATTTCCTCGATGCATTTGGTGACCACTAAACGTTTCTAAGATTATATTAACAAGAAACACTTTGTAGTCACCAAATGTTTTTCTAGAATATAATTTTAAAAATGCCTGGCGGTCGCGAGGCATTTTTCAACCTATACTGTTAAGAAACACCTCACATCTACTAGGTGTTTCTAAAATTATATTAGTGCAAAACACCTAACAGCCATTCAACATTGCTCAGCCTATACTATTGAGAAATAATTGGCAGCTGCCATGTGTTTTTAAGATTATATTAGCGTGAGATGCCTAGCGGCCACCAAGCATTTCTTAGCTTATATTGTCGAAAAATGCCTAGCAACCACTAAGTGTTTCTTATATTATATTGTTGAAAAACACCTCGCAATCGCTAAGCGTTTCATAGATTATATTGTGAATAAATGTTTGGCGGCTATTAAGCATTCCTCAAGTCTTAACGCTAAAAAATGTTTGGTAACTGCGAGGAATTACTTATGTCACGATGTTGAGAATCGCTTAGTGGCCACCATGCATTTCTTAGTTCATTTTCAAAAAAACGCCTGACAACTGCTAAGTGATTTTCAATGCATTTCAAAAAAAATTTGGTGATGGCTATGCATTTTTAAATCATATTGTTTTCAATCACTTGGACGCCTTGAGTGTCTCAAGCAATAATCTAAGGTCATATTTCTGAAATGTTTTTGACATGCAAGTACACACCCACGTTGCTAAAGAAGGTGATTGGTGAATATTTGGGGGTCAACCAATATTATCCTAAGGTAAAGCTCAGAATTTGGATGCTTTCAAAAAGCGTATCGACTGGGGGCGTGAGGTTGATGCCTACACATGAATCCTTAATAGAGTTCCAATTCATCAAGAATGATAATGAGGACTCCATAAAAAAAGAAGCCATCCATCCATTGAAGGTTTGGGTTCATGAGTTGGCAATGGTCATTTTCATGGTCAAGGATTTGAAAAAGAAGTAGTTGGTCTTGTTTGCCCAATTGACAAAACTAGCGATGAATTGTCCCTAACTAGTGTTGAGAAAGGTTTCCAAATTAAGGAATTGAAGGAAAAAATTGCACATGTGATTATTGGGATGAATTATTTGAAATTGTTTCAATTGAGAAAGATGAATTGTCAAAAGACTCCTAGAGGGCCTTTGAATGGGCTATGACTAACTTTGAGGGCTCAAGCAAGCCATGCCCAACAAAAAAACCACAAAAGGAAAAACCAAGGAATAGAAAAAAAAGATTTTTTGGACAAAGTTAGATAACACACTAGGAGACAAGTTCTCATATTACTTTCCCTTGGGAAATGACCTAGTTCTAGGTGTTACGGTCGATGTTCATTATTTTTAAAAAGCACCCCCAAACGTTGTATACCGGCCTTTTTTGAATATACATAAAAACAAGATCAAAAAAATGAATATGTAGTATAACAAGTTTGACACAAAAGTGCCAATATTTACAATTCTAAAGGACCCCAAAAGTCCAGGACATATTCTATTGCAAAAGCCTAGGAAGTGGAAGGATATGCAAAACCATCAAATTCTAATTGTTGTAACAAAGGTGCATTGTCTTTGCATTTATTGTTCCTCTTTGACATACCTACTTGTTTGCAATGCAAATGATATGGCTGGAAGGAATGGATTAGTAAAATATGATTGTATTAATAGGAATTGGTGGAAGATCCCAATATAAAGGATTGTGTTCGAAAGATTTACAACAAGTTCCAAATAATCATTGTGTGGGACACGAATTTTGTGAAAATTTGCAACCTCTTGAAAATTTTGAACAAGGATTGTGACCTTGGAATGAAGCCTTCTTATAAGGAGAACCTTGCACATGCACATTGGATTTGGAACGCTTATGAATAACCACATCCAAATTTGGATGCTTCTCTTTGACACTCTAACGAATACAAGGTATTTAAATTATCACATTATGTTATGAAATATTCCTTTGTTTTTACTTCTATTATTAATCCTTCTTGTTGTTTTACATGTTGCATAGAAATTCAAGGAGACATTGAAGCCCATGTTGAATGTGGAATCCACAAAGGAATGAATGAACATCTTGATGTTGACAAATGTGTTGTTCCAATTGTGGCAAAATGCCCTCTTTGAATGGGAAAGGTGCAACATCCTTGATGGATCTGGAGATGTATTTGCACGTTTGCTAAAACCAATTAGCAAATCCGCCTTTGGTTGCTTGGCAAATTTGAAAGAGATTTGATTTGAGAAGTTAGCAAAAAGGCTATTCGTGAAAACAATAACTTTGAGGGAGCGTCCAACCAAAGGAAGGAGGCCAAAGTTGAAGTCCATGTACGAGTTTACAAGGCTTTTGAAAAGGAAGGTTGTTATCCAAAATGAAATATTGATTCATTTTGGTCATCTGAAGCCGACCGCCAATAATTAGAAGCCCTATTTGGATGACAAATGGCACACGTTGAAAGAAAAGCACAACCTTGACAAGATGTTGCTCTCTATTTTGGACTCGGAGCTCAATGACAAATTCTATTAAAAACATTGAGACTAAACCCTTCAGATGAGGCTCCACCTTCAGGGTTTAAATGCTCTTTGGAGAAGTGGATCCAGAGTGGGAGTGCAAAAGATGTTATAGTATAGGTCATTTTGTTGGATAGTCATTACAAGTATGATAGAATTGATAACATGTCATGCTTAATGGATGTTATCAACAAGGAATCATTGGCATCATTCCTATAAAATGATGTGACATGGACCATCGGTATCGTCTATACAACACACAGTACAAAAGTTGTTCCCATTGTTTAGAAGGGCTTTAATTGGGAGTCTTTTCTTATTGGACTCCTCAACATCAAGGCCAATTTTACAATAGTTGCTTGCATATGTGATTGGGAGTCATTCAAAAGCTTGCTTACTATTGTGAGCAAGTCAATTTTTGTCACCAATATTTGATTTGAATTTGGGCAATACATGGCATGAGGAGAGGTTCCATTTCAATCAATGATTTTACTAAACAATCATGTGTTGATATACACATATTTGTTCCCTTGTAAAATTGGAACAAATGTGGGCGTTGATATTCTTACAAGCAATAAATTGTCAACATTAATTGAATGACCAATTTATGTGTTTCCAAAAGATTGACAATTATACAAGCATGAGGTTTCCTTGGAAAAAATATTGTGAATTCTAGAACTTATAATTTTGAGCGGCATGGTTTGTCTGAATATCTTCGATGGAGGTCTTGTGACCTATGTCCAATTAATGCCTATCGACTATATGATTTTATGTTTTATGAACAAATATCCTTAAATATAGATGTTATCTAATCCTACCTTCTAGTTACCAAGAAAATAAATGTAAGGTTCTTGAAATCATTTCAAAAGATATTGAAGGAAACCGTTGCGAAATGATGGTTTTAGTCTTCACATGCTAACCGGTGTCGCGACTTGGAACACTAGAATTCAACCGCCCAAATCAATTCTAATGATCATAGGGCTGTTCAAATTAATGTTGAGGACAATGAAGATGTTATCATCGTAGTTATTGAAAAAGAAGCCATGAATTAGTCTCAAACACTTGAGCACTTGAATCCACCAAAGGTCAACAAGAAAAAACCTGGCTATGTTACAAGAGGTAAAAATAAGAAAAGGACCTCAAATATGAATAACCAGCTAATGAGTAAAAGCCAACCGGTGAGGAAAAAAGGTCGATTTTAGGGGCGAAATCCAAAGAACAATGATAGTCCAATTCCACTAGCACTAGAGGTGATTCCATTTGCATAGGAAGCTAGTCCAAAAGCCTACTAGGAGGCACCTGAAGAACCGAGTGGCCATGATCAAGAGGATTCACGAAAGGAGGACAATGTGCTTGCATCCATAAACATGTCGATGGTCAATACATCTATAGCTTCATCATTAAGGCCAACTCTAGTTGTAGTTGATGTAGATGAAAGTTATAAAGCTGGTGAGGAATTGTGTGATGTCGAACCTCCACTAAATGTTTTGAGTTCATACAATTTTGTGGGGTGAATAAAACAAAGGTCGATTAAATAAATTGTTTGAATTCTAATTCATTTTAATGAACACAAATAATCATAATGATGTAAAGGTTGTATGCATGGGTGAACAATATTTTGTGGTGTGTAATTATTTAATGAAATCTGTGTAATGGACTAGATTTTCCTCTAGTTGCATTGTTATATATGCCTTGGACTTGATGTTATACTTAGAGCTTACTTATTGTTGATACATTAACTCATTTCCATGATAATTGTAACAAGCATTTTTGTGGGATATAGCTAGGTTGTGTGCTAAACAATGTCTAGCGGCCCCCAAGAAATTTATAAAACATTGTGTGTTTAGTTCATTTATATGATAATTAATTAATGAAAAACATAATGTGCGGTTTTAAACTATCACCTAGTGACTGCTAGGCCATAGGTAATAAGAAATGTTTGAGTATTGCTTGGTCACCCCCAGGTTAGAGTTGATGAATGGGCTTGGGTTATCGCCTAGTGGTCGTCAAGTGATTGTGGGTAAAAGACACATCATTATAAGACACCTTTCACGTCTTATCACCTAACGATTGCTAGGTGATAGTAAGGTGCCTTACACCCACAATTGTTTGGCAACTACTAAGAGATAATTAATGGAGGGCCTTATGCTATTACTTGATTGTCGGCCCACCATTATTAGTTAGATTAGTGTTTACTAATTGTGTTGTTTTGTGGGTTGTAGAGTTTTACCTTACTTGTGGACAAACCTTCAAATTTTTTTCTCAAGAATGTGAAGGAAACAACATTTTATTCGACAATGAATTTTCTTCTTCTTTTGATTATTTTCATTTATAATTTTTTGCATCGAGTGTACATGGAATTATAACTTGACCTACCTTTGTTATTTACATGTTATGTTTTGATGGTATCAATTGATGTTTGTTCTAGTCAACTTAGTGATGAAGATGTGACACCCGCAAATGTCAAATCGAAATATTATTATCATGATCATCTAAAGCCTTTGGAGGTGAGTCCCCTTCATGTTGTCTTCAGCTTGAGGGGAGTTTTTGAAAAACAAGGAAAATCCTTTAAACCTTGCACTCTAATTCGTGCCAAATGGTATAGAAATCCATCAATAGATCCTTATGTTATTCCTGGACCAAACTTGTAAGAATTCATGCAAAGATGTCTTCAACAGTTGGTAATGTATATTTGGACTAAATGCAAGCCTTACAAGATTCCATTATTCTTGAGTGAAATGAGAGAATATATAGATTTTAATGTCGATGCTTCGCGGATTTTTGATTGTGAGCTATGTCAAAAAAATAGCCACATTTTGTTTTTGACAAGTCCAAGACAATGGTTTTCCATAAGTGCTTTACGGATTTCTTTGATAAAGTCCTAAGTACACATGTTGGAAACACCATCCTTGTAGACCATAATCTTGTAAGGATGATGAGAAACCCAATAAAGAATGTCATGTTAGTTGAAAAATGGAATGGTAGGGTAGACGTATCCTTGAAATACCTGATGGGTGAAGTCCTTCACTATTTGGAGGCTTTTCACTCCACATGCGATTCTGTGTTTACATTTGTGTAGCACAATCCTTTTGATACGATGTGGCAGATCACTAAAACATATATTAAGTTTTGACAACTTTTAGATTCTTATGGCAAACACTATAATTTTTCTTCTTATAACATGGTGTCAAACGATTGTTTATAATTGAGTTGAAGCTAAATTTGATAATATGTTTCAAAATATTGAATTTAATGATGTGTTAAAAATATTGTATGGAGGTTGTGCGGCCTTATAATTTGTTACTTAGAATTGTGTTAAATATTGAATTTTGCAATGTATTCAAGGGAGGATTTCATATAAAATTAACTTTCTTGTTGGCCCTTTACTCATTGGCCAATGAACTCAAAATCCCTTTTTGGTAATTTCGAATGAATGAATATGATCATGTTGAATCTTGTTTTCTTCAATTATGTTTTTTATATCTTGGGATCCTTTATTCTAAAATATGTTTGATTTTTGGAAAGTATAGGTTACGACTTTTGTATGTCGGTCACTATGCGTCGAAAATCAAGTGTAATTAGCCAAAATTGTTTGCATGGTTGCCTTGGATGAAGTTGACTTGTTTCAGATTAATCCACCTATGGATTTTGTTTCACAAAATATTACAATGACTTTTGGTGTTAAAAGTGATAGGTACCATGAAATTGCAAGGTCTTCAGGTTTTGCAAAAGATAGTGGACAAAAAATTACACCATCTTCTGGTTTTGCTAAAGATACTCAACGTGAACAAATTGGAATGAAATTTGGTTCTTTAAAGCAAACTCGGCTTGCAGTGGAGGTGAATGATTATCATTTGATTTTCGACTTGAATGGTGTTCTTGTGGCAACTAGTGAGGGTCAAATTAGATCTCACCCTAATGTTTTAAGGCTTGGTTTGAAAGAGTTCCTTTTCGCTTGTGTAAAGAAATTCACAATGTACATATGGTCATCGGCAATTTGAAGAGGAACTTTTCAAGGCACTTAAACATAATCACTGAGAAAATAAGCATTCTCCTTCCAACTTTAAGAATATTGGACCAAACTCTTTGTTTTAGAAATGATCATTTCTTGTTGGAAAAGCTTGACAAACTTGTTTTTCATAAAAACCTAAAGGATTTCTTTTGTCTTTTTATTAGTACGACTTTTGAAAATACTTTGTTAGTAGATGACACACTTCACAAGATTATGTTTAATCCTCCTTGTAGTGCCATTTTCTTTGAGACTTTTTACAGGTCTCCCACTTATGATAATTATTTGCTCAACATTGTTCTCCCATACTTGGAATTGTTGAATTCATTCAAAATGCGAATTTATAAATTTGTAGAATTGAATGTTTTCGGTAGCATTATGGACGTGCCTCCCAATGACCCCTAGTATGAAAAATTGAATACTCATTGTTTTGTGAAATGTGATGATTTTTTTTTAACAAAGTTAAATCTAGATTTGTAAATAAAATAGATGAAACATTTATTGTTTATTGTTAAATTATTATGCATGAATGGGTTTAATATGTTGATTTAACATGGGTGCATGCTTTGTTTTCATTAATTTGTTTTCAAGGCTAATTAGCTCCAATCCAATTTAATGTATTTGTCCATATGACTTGGTCGTTCTCAAATGTAAAATAGACCTTCTCATTTGAAAATTACTAATTTCTAAAACATGTTTCTAGGCTACCATATTCCATTCCACAATTTGGTTCGCATGTGGTTTGGTGGCCACTAAGCACCTCATGCACATAGTTGAATATTTGTCTTATTTTGTTTCCTTTTTTTTTAGTATCATTGTGTTGTTTGGTGGCCACCAAACGGCCGCTTGGATGCAGTTATGTTTTTTTGGTATTTCATATTTAACCAAAAAATAATTAATATTCTTAACACATGAATTGATTCTTTTAATTTGGATAACACATATCATCTCGTGAATGTGTAATTTATTTGTTGACATATTTTGTTGTTTTTTTAATTAAATGTGCCCTTAGGCCCCGTAGCAATGACTAAACGCAATTCAACACGTTCTCGTGTACATTCATCACCTCTTGGATTGAAAAAATTGTTGATTTATAACGTCAATGGTGTGTTGTGTTATTTCCCACCTTTGGATATTTTGCAAGGGAATGCCAGAATGTTTGGAAGAAATGTTAACAAAGCCAAAGTGGAATTTAAAACTGGAGTGGAAGATTTTCTTACAAAAACATTTGAAAAAATTTACGTTGCAATTTGGTCTTGTATGAAATTTAAAGATGTGCTAGAGGTTTTTCCAATGTATATGCTTGAAAATTTTGTGGATTGGTTCATTTTCATTTGGGGACATGAACAATGCTCCAAGACTAGTAGTGAAATTTCACCCAGGTCCCATTATTATTTAAAGGATTTGAAATGTGTTTATCATGGTTGTCATGGACTGCCTTATGGGAAGGAGGATCAAACATTATTCATTAATGATGAATTTAGCAAGGCACTCCGGAATTCCAAATGGAGTGGTATTTTTCTTGAATCATTCAGGGGACAAATGTTGTCGAATAACAAGGTGTAATGGTTAGACCTTGCATCTCGTTTGTGGCCATCCTTGGTTGGATTGATATTGGCCAAATGGTTCAAGTTCATTATGATTTTATAATCAAATATTCTAAGCTTCGATTAAGTTTGTCCTCGAAGAATTACTATTAGTTCCTCCAGTGATGGGTAGTGATAATGGCATTGTTCGCAATGTCTTGCCCTCTTTAGGTATTAAGTATTCTGAATCATTTTATTTCATTATTCTAGTTTATTCTCATTTTGTAAACCATTTTTCTAGGCATAACTTTTTACATGGTTATATCTTTTCATATGCCCTCATTTTCTAGTATTAATTTTTGTTTGCAATTGATTTGGATTGTTGTTCGCAAATTGCGCATTGTCGTTTGTAGTTTTGAATGGTAGAAAAAAATGTTGGCCACTCAATTTTTTATTCCGAAATGATGTTGATGTTGTTGCATATTTGAACATGGAAAATCACAAGACTAGGAGGATTTGACATTATGTTTCACATTTTATAAAAACTTTATTTTACGCTTTTTTTAAATGATTTTTTAATAGTGGAGTTTTCATCCCATGACTCTTGGAGAAATCAATTCAAGTGTTTTGAAATTATGCTTCCAATTTAGGCTATCCTTTATTAAGGTTTATACAAATTTCATAGTGGAGTTTTTGTTTCAAGACCATTAAAGAAATTACATGAGGTGTTTTGACAACTTGGTGGCCACCAAGTTCAATTTGTATTTAAAACATTTAATTAAGTTTGTTTAGCTATATTATGTATTAAATTTTTCCAAATTTTGCAACTTTTTCCCTTCTTTAAATAGACTTGTTATGTTATGTAGTCTAGATTTTCACTATGCTATAGCTTATTTTCCTTTTGTTATAGGCTTGGTGGCCACCACGTTTCAAGGTTCAATTTGGATTTAATCTAATCATGTATGTTTGATATTTGTTTATTATATTTCATTAAATTGACATCCTCCAATTTTTATTTATTTATAATTGTTAAAAAACCTCCCATGGTGTCCACAAGGTTTAATTTGTATAACTTGGGATGTAAATTGTAAATTTGTCTTTAAGAGCTTTAAAGTTTCCTTGTTGTTAACAACCATATCTTGGTGGCCACTAGGTCATTTAAAAATTGAAAGACTAAAAAAAAAATAACATTGTAAATTTTATTTTGGCACTTTTGGACTTTTGTAAAGTCCTAAATTAATTAAATGTGTTTATGCCTTTCATATCCTTATAAGTTTAAGCAAACACATATTTGAATTCCTTGAATAAAGTTTAAAACTCATTAATTTTCTCCTTTGTTAACTGTGCATCAACTTTGATGCATTGTGGATTTACTTTTGTGCTAATATTTAGTTTTATAAGTTATTGTTTTTTAGTTAAAGTCCAACCTACAATCTGAAGATTATGCACCTAAATTTTAGTTGGTGTTTCATCGACTTCGATATCAACCTGGCTATGATTGACGCGCTCCTAAATCCCTTGTTGAACCCACTTGAGGGTCTAACTATGTAGAGTTGTGGAAAGTTGGGACTTGAGGGCTGCTCCCGACTTCCAGCACTAAAAGGGGGTAGAGGGGCGTGCTAGAAGTCCCGGGATTAGACTAGGAAGAAGGACTAGATTATCAAGCTTGAATCTGCATCCAAAACCAACCACAAGAGGGTTAGTTAACATTTGGGAACACCTTTGGGTGTTGGGACAAGCCAGGGGCACTTTGACACACAAGACTCACCACGGCCTGAACTCGAGGGAAGCCACCACCTTCCCCCATATAGTATACTCTACACCTCTCTGCAGAGGCTACATCCAAATGGTTCTTTTTCCTAAGACTCCCAAGTTGGAGTCCTAGAACTTTGGGAGCTCATATCTCCCAATTATAAAGTCCGATCAAGACGAGGTATGAACCAAAGTTATAGCTCTCTTCAAGAGCTTTCCAACGCCATGTCGCATTGTAGAATCGCATGTTGGGAAGAGGTCGATTCCTGACTTTTAGTGGTCGGGAGTCAAACTACCAGTTTGACTCCCGGCCTTTCTTTTGCCCATAACTTGGGCTGCAGATGTTCAAATGGCTCATGCGAGGCCATTTTGGACATTTACACTTCAAGACCTTTCTAATGAGACCAAAAACACTCAAATGCGAGGAGATTTGACCCTTCAAATTGAGCTCTGAGTTTTTGGGAGTCCCAAAGGACTCCATTTTCCCACTTTCGGGAATGTGAGTTGCATTTTCACACTTAGCCCCAAAGTGGGGTTGCGACAATGATGATAGTAGGTTTCTAGATAAACTTTATCCTCAAGTGATATATATAGTTTGACATTAAATTTTGTTGTTTTTGTTATTGAAGGCACCATGTCTACTACTCCTTGATCTAATGTCCTTTGTTGTGGTTCAGATTCTTCATTGATTCTGATCTCTGACACTCCAATACTCAGCATTGAAATTGTTTCCTCTAAAATAGTGATTGTGTCAATTGAGAATAACTTTGATTATGTTTCAAAGATTAGATCTTCCTTTTCATTTGTTAGCCCATCCAACAAGTCATAACAAACAAATATTTGGGGTATTTTGGTTTCTGCTCCTAGTTTCTTGTTTATTGATATTGTTTTGATTGTTCCATTGCCTTGAACATTAATCACATTATTCCCCCAATCATGTGTAACCTTTACATCTCTAAACCAAGGTCTTCCCAACAGCGTAAAATAACTAGAATCTACCACATTGTTTTGTAAAACAATAAATGTGGCTACATATGGTATACCATGTATGTGAATCTTCAAATTTTTGATAATTCTTAAAGGTTTGGTCATACTTTGATCTGCCATTTTGAGGCAGTATGGAACTACTCTTGGTTTGGGTGAATTTAATTTTGTTTTGAAGTTTTCCATTATGATGTTTACACTTGCTCTTCCATCTAACAAAACATCTTCAACAATGTTTTTCCCAACTTGTACTTGGATAATTACCATCTAGTTATCTACCTCTATAAATGCAATGTCAACTTCATAATGTGTTTTAATCACTATGGCTACATTGGGTTTTAATATCACTTTAGTAACTAAATTAGGTCATTTTGGCTTTATTTTTGCCACATATTTTTTAAGATTTAGTGTGATTTTCAATAATTGACCTAACTTCAAGGTATATGTAGTTTCCATCATCTGTTTATTGATGTTTTGGAATATTTGTTCGATAGATATAGTTTTGTTATTAAGAATAACAAACAAATTTTGTGGTATAATTGGTTTTATGGATACCTCAGTTTGTGGTAATCTTGCCCAACTTGTACTCCACTATGCTTTCTCCTTTTGATTTAGACTTTCTAGTGGGTCTTTTGTTTGCATGTCTTGTATAATTTTGACAAAAGACTATTATAGTCTCTACTCCTTTTCCTAGTCAATAGTAGACTTATTCTTGATTATTTTTCTATCCTTAAACACATGTTCATTAATAACCTTGCTTCTGGTGATGGCCATGTTGACATCCATTATATGAATTGAAGGATTTGCAACCTCGAGCTCTACCACAATTTGTTTATATGTAGTCTTCACTATTTTATTCTTAAACATATTTTGCATGTCATTATACTTAGGATAGTCTATGATCTTATGTCCAATGTCACCATAGGTAAGACATGAATACCTCACAAGTCTCCATATTTTGATTTATTGAGTGGTAACCTCAAAAATTGTAAGAATAAAGTCTTCCTTTCTTTTGACTTTATAATTTTCAACATTATGATTTGTCTTATGTTCGAGGTTTCAAAATTAATATTATCTTACTATTATGTGGTACTCACAAATTGCTTATAGATTCTATTTCAAAATTCATTCTTCAAAAACCAAAATTGTTTCCTTATGCTACTATAAGGTTTTTCTCTTCATGCATGTTGTTGTTACATGTAGATATGGTTGTAATCTAGATTTGAAAATAATAGTTAGGAAACTATATGTTGTTTTATGTTAAAGACTATTAACTAACTTCAATAATCTTTTATAATAAACTTTCATTATTGCATTATTCTTTTGCTTCATGTTTTTCAACTACAAATAGACTTGCTCATAATTTTGAACTATTCTAAACCTTTTATAAAAAAATTAACTACAATTACGCAAAAGTAAAATTTGGGTAATCTCCCATGTAATTGTTACACCAATTAAACATAATATCTTTGAGGGTAAAACTAAATAAATTAACAATTTCTTCATCTTTTATTTCACCATTTGCTCTAATGGTTGCCTTAGAAACTATGACATGAACATTTGGGTTAGAATCCTTCACATACCCAAGATAGTTAATTAAGTGACCAATGATAAGGCATGTTTGGTGGTAATGTAGTCTACTTGGATTCATCATTGGTAATCCAAAATATCTTAAAGGTCCTAGAGATCTTGGTGGTCTTGGTGGGTTTGAAGTTCTTCTTCTTGGATTTAATAGTTGTCCAACAAAATCTTATCCAACTTTCTAAACATCTCTGTATGCACATTAACGAATTTTGTTTCCCTTGGAATCTAGGGTTTGGTCTTCGTGCTTGCAATAGTATGGGTTAGTGTTCACTAGAAGAAAAATAGGTATTTTTAACTAGTCTTTGCGACTGAAATTTAGTTACAATTGACATTTGTGACTAAAATTTCATTAGTTGCCTTGGATAAGTTGCATGAGTAATAGTTACAAACAACAATGGGTATTGGATGAAAGAATAAATCAACGAATACAAGTTCATCTTTTGACTCCATTGTATACGTATTGTCACATGCAACTATGATGCAACTATTTCAGTCACAATTGAAGCAAGTGATGTGTTGTCACGTGTTCTAATATCGAATTATTTAAAATATAATAATAATTATTATTTTGAAATAATCTAGGATATTCAATTCAAATGCTTAAATGATCCTATATTATGACACGTGGCCCAATTTAAATATGCCATGTGGCACCTTAAGATGAATTTAATACAAAATAATAATATTAAGTTGGTAGGTGTTTAGGTTAAATAGGTGCTTACAAACCTAGGTTACATAGGTACCTACTTACTTAAGTAAAGAAATAGGTAGGTAGGTCTACCTTCCTAAGTTAAATACCTACTCATATAAATAGGTTCTTAAGTAGGTAAGTACATAGGTTGACTTAGGCAGGTAGGTCATACTATGTATCTACTTAGTTAAGTAGATAAGTAGGTTGGGGAAGTTGATAGTTTAAAATTGTGCATAACTTTTTTTTTTGTTTTGGGTTAATCCTTTTGATTGGCTCATCCCATGTGCACAAAATTCTTAATGTGAAATTTGATGACCACACCCCATGTTTATATAGTGTTTAAAATAGGAATGGAGAACAAACAATATAGGATAAGTTTTGAAGTTGCGAATTTTTCACAAACTAAATTGTAACTCCAAAACTTTGTTCATGCCTTTTGTTCTTAGTTTTTATATTTATAAATAATTCAAGTACATGGTTCATTAGATAATTAGATAACCATTTAATTAATAATGAGTAAATTTAACATATATTTAAAATATAAACTATACACCACAAATATTAGGTATTCATTATCAACTATTTAAATGAATATTAACTTCTTAATATTCAACTAACTAGCCATCTAATTTTTCACAAATTGTTAATATATAACTCAAAGATAAATAAATAACGAAAATAATTTATTGCTTTTTAAATATCTAATCGAATAATAGATAATATCATTAATGTAAAAATAATTTAATTACTTTAATTTTTTAAATAATCATTTAAAATCGTTTGAAAATTATAAATAATGAAAAAATAATTTTTATTTAAAAAATTCTTACATGATTTTTAAAATAGTTACATTTATTATTATATAATTACATTTATTATTATAAAATTTTTTTTATCATAGATCAATAATTATAGATTTTTAAAGAATCCTATTAATTTATCATAATTCCTGAAATTAAAATCATTAGAATGATTATTTTAACTACAATATGATTTTTTAAAAATTTCAATTCAAATTTACAATTATGAATTATAGATTATGAATAATTATGTTCAATTAAAAAATAATTATGCATATACTATAATTAATTCTTATCTGAAATAATTATAATTATTTTAGTAATTATTTTTTTATTGTAAAAATATAAAATATATAATGTAAAACTCTATGTTTTAAAAATTTTATTTAATGTAACTTATAATTAATAAATATAATCATTTATAATTATTTATTAAAGTGATTCATTATGGATAACATTAGTAGAAAAAAACCTTAAAACTCAGTCAATAATTTCTGGAATTGGAATATTAATTTTAGGTTCCAAAAAACAAATTCAGAATCCAAATATCATTGTTTAGATGAAATAAGTCTTCGAATTTAAATAAAAGTTTTCAGAATTGAAATGTCCATTTTTAAACTCAATTAAGAATTTTCTGAATTGAAATATTAATTTTGAAAATCCAAAATAATTTGGAATTGCAATTTCAAGTTTCAAATCAAATTATTTTTTAAATTTAAATTTAAAAACTCAAAATTGAATTTTTAATTATTAGAATTGAAAATAATCATTTAGAATTCAAATATAAAATTTAGATCAAATAAGCTTTTTGAGTTTAAATATTTTTTTAAAAAATCAAATAATTTTTCAGGGAATTGAAATAAAAAATTTCAAATTCAAATATGAAATTTCATATTCAGCTAATTCTTTAAAGAATTGAAATAGTAGGTTTCAGAATTGAAATATTAATTTTCAAATTCAAATAGTTTTGTTTCAAAATCAAATAATTAAGCAAAGAATTCCAATAACAATTGTTAGAATTAAAATAAATTTTTTTGGATTCAAATGTTTTTAATATATATATATGAATTCCAGTAGCAATTTTCAGATTTTAAACATCAATTTTAATGTTTAAATATAATTTTCAAATTTGAATGACAATGTTTAAAGTTGAAATATTGATTTTTAGATTCAAATAAAACATTTAAAAATTGGAATAACAATTTTTAGACTCGAATAATGATTTTTAATTTAACAAACAATCAGAATGCAAATAAAAAATTCAAATTCATATAAATATTTCTTAAATTAGTGTATCAATTTTTAAATTGAAATATATATACATTTCATAACTGAAACATTAATTTTCAGATTGGAATAATAAATTTTGGAATTCAAATATTAATTTTTAGATTCATTATATGAATACTATACATACATACACATAATCAATATACACACAAATATATATTTATGATATATGTAATATATCGTAAATATAATTTTAATACATACATAAAAATACACCCTTATGTCACCATAAAATACCTTTAGGATGTGATTAATTTGGTGACTATTGCGACTAATGGGACATATGAATACATGCATGGATGGAGACCTAAAATCCATCCAATTGATAGGATGAAGTTTCCAATAGTTGCATCATAGTTGTAAGAGTGACCAAAATAGTTAAAATTTGATTTTATAGTTGTAAATATTCCCAAACTTAATTGCAAATGACTACAAGTCGCATGTAGTTGCAAATGAAGTGGTTACATTTTGGTTAATTTCTACTAATGTGTTGTTACAAATGGAATTTCAGTAACCATAACCATAGATTGAGGCATTGCCACATAATATAATAATATAAATCTTATTAGTTCCATTCTGAAATTGGAAGTTCCTGGATAAATAACTCCAACATTGTTATGATGTAATAAATTTGGTACAAGAACTATAGAAATTAATACTACATCTACCATAATTTAATCTCTCATTTCCACTTTGTTATTTCTCTAGATTTGTTCTTTGAATCTATTTCAAATTTTGACCCTCTCATGGTACAGATCCTCTAACTCAAAAAGTCCATGGTTCTCTGCTCTTGTAAATTTTTAATTTAGATTCTAGAAATGTTCAACAAACATTTGCTTCAGATTATCTTTAATAAATGAACATTCATTGATTTGTGTCCAATCTAATGGCAATATGTGCAATGTGGAGGGTTAGGTCTTGGAACTTTATTCACATTATGAATTCTTTAGCTCCAATCCCTTGGGATTCCTAACAATGCTTCCACTCTACTAATTAAGTCTAGGTTCATTATACCTTATTCTAATAGCCACATGTACACCTTCTGTTACTGTTGGTTCTACTATTGGTAAGACTATAGTTTCTTGTTTAGTTACAAGTATTGATTCAACTCCTCTAGACATTATGATGCCTTGAGTTCCAGCTTCTTGCTCAACCACATAATGAATTTGAGGTTCAAAATTATGAGCTGTTTCTTCAAGTTTTTCATTTTCATGTTCTTTTTTATAGTAAAAAGCAGAAGTTGATATGTACCTTAATATTATTTCTTCTCTTTACAACTTGTTGAGTTTTTGTTCTTTTTCATACATCAAAACATCAAAGTTCTATTGTTGCATTAGACTTGGTGATTCCAATGCAACTTTTTTTCAAGGTTTAGATTTTCGATTCCTTCATTATAAACTCAACATGTAAGTTTGCATTTTCAATTTAATGTTCTTCTCTTTTGGATTTTGTTGCAGATTGCAAGTGTGCTCATGTGTTTCACCAATTTGCATTTCACGAGGAATTATTGATGCTGCCTGAAGCATTCTATGGCCTATTGGTTTTTTTTTCGGTCCACGAATGTCTCTATTTGAATTGAAAAATTCTTCTAGGTGTTACAAATTGTTAATCTATCTTATTTGCATTCAAATTGTTGTTGATGGCAATGCCATTTTCCACTTGTTCATGTACTATAACTTAATTTAATTGTTTTTTCAAACTTTTAGTTACAATTTTATTTTCCATCTCTCCACATTTAAATTCAATTCTAAACAAATTTTTACATTAAAACAAAATGTTCACATTTAGCTACTTTGCTTAGATTTGCTTCTTGAACAAAAATTTATGATCAAGATTTGAAAGAAAAAATGCAAAAAATGAAATTGAAGTTTACTATCAAATTTTTGAAACAAAAATTCTACTAACAAGACATAAACAAGATTTTGAATTTCAATATGAATTCAAGCCCTGGGATTGTCACCAAATGGTAAATACAAAATCTTTATCCTATATTTTGCTCTAAATTTGGACTAAAACATATTATGAAACTAATACTAATAAAATATACTCATTTGAATCTACTCATATCTATATTCAAAACTTTAATCTAGTTATGAAAGTATGAGAAAAACATCAAAACAACAAATTTGGCTATGGAATTTAAGCTTTTCCAAAAAAAAAAAAAAA
>Ga0209611_10003508_pt1 | contig 27127 bp, 19 predicted proteins | sample S1TSphgellanicum_3_FD_187693 | JGI IMG/M metagenome (GOLD analysis project Ga0209611, IMG submission 187693) | Host-associated microbial communities from peat moss isolated from Minnesota, USA - S1T2_Fc - Sphagnum magellanicum MG (SPAdes) (version 2) | ecosystem: Host-associated > Plants > Peat...
CACCAACAAATTAAACACATATTCACATACATCTAAACAATATTTTCAACTTTTTTTTTTAATAAAGGTTGATTTTTGCTAAAATGAGCCAAATGTGCCCATGTGAATTACAATAATCATTACTTTTTGAAAAAGACTGAAATCCAAAAAAAAACCCCTTGAAATACAGGATTTTAAACAATTAGTTTTGTACTACACCCTACAGGTAAGGCCTACGTGGCCTACGTGTCTACAACGCCTTGTTCACCTCAATACTGTTTGACAACCAAGATGAATGAAATCTGAAAGTCATCCAACCTATGGATGGGGAGCCTCCACGTGGATAAAACACTGAAATAATTAAAAAATAAAATAAATAACGAGGCTCGGATACAAGCCTGGTTCCCGAACCACGAGAAAGCGACCTGCTCCCGAGGCTCAGAAGAGACCTCGGAGGCTTGGGGCGATGGCGGTCCCACCGTTACAGCACTTTTCCACCGAAATGTGCAGCAAGGGAGCGATGGGGATTCGAGCGCAGCCCACGCCCAATGCAGGTCAGAAAGACGAGAAGATTTGGTTTCCTATTTTCAAAGAAACGAAGGGGGGATACGAAGAGTAAGAAACTCTTGTGTATCTCCTATTCTGTGAAGTTCCAGAGGGGTGAAGAGAAACTCCGGTGGATGCTTGCTAGGCTTTGTGTTCGGTTGCCGTGCTTCTACGACTCAAGAACAAGATGTAGGTATCTATTCTTCCTCTCGATGGACCCAACAAGAAAAGAAAAAACCAAAAGAAGCTCATGTACTACCTTCGGTTTAATACTGAAGAACAATTCACGATTCAATTGTTTTACTACCTAATGAAACCTGATGTACAATCTTGATAATTCATACCCAACAAGTCTAAATTTGGCGATCAGAATCCCCCAAAAAAATACTGATTCTGTCGGCAGCCAGTTTGAAAAAAATCAAATTGACCAACTTCCGAAATTTTGCCACCAAAAAGAAAAGAAAAGAAAAGATATATTTGTTATTATTTATTTATCTACTTGGCAAGTCCACGTCTTATTACCATGTGTCCTTTTCTAATTGGCAATCCAGGTCCACATCGACGTAACTGGGCTCTTTCATTCCAATTGGTCGAATGGCGAATTGTTACTCACACCGTAAACTCAGGTTATTACGAAGTAAACAGCTTTCCTGCCGTCCGATCTGGCGTGAAATCAATCGAGACCGTAGAAGCGGTGTTGCTTTCTATGTGTTCTGCCTGCGCCAGGGGTTTTGTTTCTGTTCGCCATCGCTCGCGCGCAAACACCATTTCTCGCTCGCTCGCAAGCACGTTTGTTGCAAAAACAGGAGGAAAAACACAAAAAGAGGGCATGGCGACGAGGAGAAACTTGTTCTTGGCGTTTCTGGTGTTTAATGCGGCAGCGCTTTCGTTGCCTTTCTCGACGACAGTTGCAGCAGTTGCAGATGAGCATGTACTGGCGCTCACGTCCAACAGTTTTGACGATGCAGTCGGCAAAGACAAAGCGGCTCTCGTCGAGTTTTATTCTCCCTGGTAAGTAAGTTTCAGTCGCTTCCTTTTTGTCTTCTTGTCCGTGGGGGTTTTTCTCCAGGGTGCTGGGGGTTTAATTAAGTTCTGTTCTCAAGCTTTGAGGTTGACTTGTGAATTACTATCTGTGGGGAAGAAGAGCTGAGGCTGGAGAAGGAAAGGCCGGTCGATCGGTCCTGTGTTAGATCGGTGATTTTCTTTGTGTACTTTCAAGGTTTCTGCCATTTTAGATGCCTGACTAATTCTAATTTCACGGGTTCTTTTCGACGACGGATGGTTTGGTTCGTGGAGTTTTCAATCTCTTCTTATTCGTTGCTCCGTTGCTCTTCAGGTGCGGACATTGTAAGAAACTGGCTCCCGAGTTTGAGAAACTAGGAGAAGCTTTCAAGACTAACAAGGATGTCCTGATCGCAAAGGTGAAGCCCTCACTTTAAGCTGTCTGATTGCTGCATCCATCCTCAGTAAAAAAAACTGGGGCTCGTCTGCTGTCACATACAGAAACAAATGATTTTCCTCCACATGTACTAAACGGTGTACAGTGCTTTCTACTCGTTCAAGGGTTCGTTTCCACAGCTATACATTTGGAAATATCCACAATAGGTTCCTGATGCTTTGCAATTGGCTTCAACATACTCAGCAAATTGAGCTGTATTGAATCTGGATTTATCTGCTCTCAAGCATTCTCGCATGAACAAAGTCTTTAGCAAGTTCTGGTAGATCACTCTGGATCATCAGTATTGAGGAATAGCAGGAGGTAAGGGACCTTGTTTTGAAGCTTGAAATGGTTATCAGCATTCCCCTAGGATCTCAACAAAAATTGGCATGTTGTCCTAGCTGTTCTGTGTCTTTATGACACAATCCAGCTGAGCTACTTTTGAAATCAAGCAGCTGCACAGTACCTGTTGTTGGATGGTATGGCAAAGATGTCAGATAGATATGACTTGTGTGCATGAAACTCTCTACTGTCTTGTGTGCAATATGGTATGGTGTTCCACAGATTGCTGTGATGAAAGCTATGTTTGCTAAAAATGCAATAAGAAACTATGCTAGACTTGACAATTGAACAGCTCATTTGGGGATGTTGTCTGCTTGTGAAATCCATGGGCTATGGCTATAATTAAGTTCTACTTCTTCCGTTAATTTGAGAGTTCTTACCTCCTGGTGGCTGGGCACTTTGTATTCTGTATCATGCTGTGTTTTGTCTTTAATTTGACTTGTAAGGTTCTTGACAGGAGTTTGTACTTGGGACCATTTTGTGATGTATGTGTTGGTGCCAGGTGGACTGTGACGATCACAAACCATTGTGCTCAAGTATGGGGTTACAGGATTTCCTACCATCAAGTGGTTTCCAAAGGGATCATTGGAACCTAAAGAGTATGCTATAAACCTTTTGATTAGGGTCAGTACTCTTTGATATGCTTGGTTCAGCATGTATGGAGTTAATTGGATGGCATTATCTAGGTGAATTGTACACTGGAGATTTTATGTGCCCATCTTTTCCTTTCTTTTTTGTGTTGATTGGCTTAAGAGATTTTATTTTTTTCATCTGCAGTTATTCAGGTGGCCAGACTGTTGATGCATTGGTGGAGTTTGTAACAATGAAGCAGGTTAGGAGCATTTAGTCCTCAAAAATATGCCTGCGTACAGCTTTGTGGTCTCTTGGATTCCTGATATTCAGATAATTATTGGTTGATCATCTTGGATTTACTGAAATTGGTGGTTTGCATTCTGTGAGAAGCATTTTCATGGACTCTCATGAGAATGATCACTATGTGACAGGTACTCAAGGAAAGGTGACCGCAGCACCATCTGAAGTTGTGGTATTAACTCCAACAAATTTTGACAAAGTTCTTCTGGACACCTCAAAAGATGTCCTAGTGGAATTCTATGCACCATGGTATGACTAGGAAATTCTTTCCTTTCAGACCTTAAAATGTCATTATGCCAGTCTACAGGCAGTGAGAGGCTGGATGCCATTTGGTAATTGGGTGTCTGCCATTAGATGACTTGTAGTCAGTTATTATCTCAACACATCACTGACTTTGTATCTTTATGTTTGTTGTGCTGGTTGTCATGTAGGTGTGGTCACTGCAAGAGTCTCGCCCCTGTAAGTACACAGTGAACTTCATCATATCACTTGTTTAGATCAGGTTGCACAATGGCTGTCACTGCATGATAGCCATGCCTTTCCAGAGGTTGCAGGATCTATACAGTTTGTAACTGATATGAGGGCTTGATGGACAGGTATATGAGAAGTAGCAGCAGCTTACAAGGCTGAGAAGCATGTGGTTGTTGCTAAAGTTGATGCTGATGCACACAGTGGTCTTGGTGAAAGGTCTGTCTTTTTGCAAGCTCTTTGAATCTGTACATCTGTACTTTCTATGGTGATTCTTTGTGGAATGTTTAGAGATTCAGATCTTTGATGATATTTGTCACCCTCAAATGGTTGGAGTCAAAAGTTCTTGTCCTTCACAGCTATTCACATCTAATCAAAAGATTTTTTCCTAATAGTTTGGATCGTGCCTGGTGCACGATCTATTTTAGAGTTTTGCACACATCTTTTAGGCTTTGAACTGCAGTGGCTGTATTTATCTGGAAGATTTCAGGGCATGGTCAGTGGTTGCAGCAAGGCACTCAATTCTGCAATCATTTGGGTATTAGAGGCTCGTCCCCTGACCTTCAAATGTTGCAACCATTCCAGATGGCTGAAATAAAACAGCATCTTTTTCAATCTACAGATACGGATGGAGTGACTGGTTTATCCTACCCTGAAGTTTTTCCCCAAAAACAAGAAGGATGGTGAAGACTATGATGCTGACAGAACTCTAGCTGCATTTGTAGACTTCTTGAATGAGAAAGCTGGCACTTCACGCACCACCACAGGCACACTGAATGATGATGTAAATTCCTGTATCCGATCTCTCTGCAATATTATGTGCAAGTATGATGGTATTTGAGGTCCTGCATCATTGGAGTCATGGTTCAGGCACATGGTGAACTAATGCTGGGTTTTGCAGGCTGGAAAGGTGTCAAGCTTAGATGAAATTGTCCCTGATTTTTTATCTGCAAAACCAGAGCAGTAAAGTGACATCCTGAAGAAGGTAGAAGAAGAGGCCTCCAAGCTGGAAGGTACAGATGCTGGGTATTTATGCAACTCAACAACTTCTCAAAGTATGCTTCTCTGTGCAAGGCCTATGGTTGACTAACTGAAGCTAGCTGAAATGAGATGTTGTGATTTTCATTTGGCCCGTCTGTAGGCTACAGAATAGTGAATCTGAGGTGGCCATTGGCATACTTTTGTCTAATTTGGACTTATTTTATCTCCTGACATATTTCAACTTATTTTACCTCTTTACAGAATTTTGTTGGATATGACAGGTATGGAAAAGTGTACCTGAAGGTCTTGAAAAGTATGATTGTAAAGGGTGAAGGTTATGCGAAGAAGGAAGCTGATCAACTGTCACGATTGCTTTTTGGGGTAAGTTGCAATCTCTTGTGGGATGTTTCTTCCATGCAACTCAGATGACGCCTCAGGAGATTTGCAGACATCAACCACTGGATCCTGATCTATTGTGTGCTGGTTGTGTCCAGACTGTCAACCCAAACAAAGTGGACAAGTTCACAGTGAAGAAGAATATTTTGTTGTCCATTCTGGATAGGAATACTTAAGGGGTGGCTACATCTACACCCTCACCCAGATGTTTGGGCCAGAATGGATGTTCTGTCCCAGCATGCACTCCTTTCTTTCACCATTGGTCCAAATTTGTAGTTAAACTGAATTTGAGGATCAGTTTCAGATCATTAGGTATCGGTTCCATGGGTGTTATCTTTCAATCTAGTAAAGGATGCACAAGAATAGAGAGTTTGCTTAGGTGGTGAAGGTGAGGAAGATGTACCTTGTGAATGGAACAATTATCACACATGAAGGTTTTCTTGGCATGGATTTCTCAATGTGCAGATGATCTCATGATGTTGAGATTTGTAGTTGAGATGGTCAGATACTTTGCAAGTGACTCATGAGGTATGACTGCACTGTTTCTTGTTGTGTTATTTTTGGTTGTACTAGAACTGATACAACAGTTTCTTTCCAAATGTTATTGAAATTTTCTCTCCAATCTCATAGATAAGCCCACCATGCTGCTTCTGAGCCCATTTCCATCCCTGAAGATTTGACCTATGCAGAAGACCCCATTGCAAATTTCTAGAGAACTTGGCAATTTAAGATGATGACTTGAGAAAACAACAATAGCAAACTAGAAGAATGCCACAAGAGAAATAGGAGGTGAACTGGGGACTAATAGTGTATATGTTGTGAATGACCAAATGTGTGATTGGATGGGTTTCAGGGACAAAAAGGTTGTGTTGAATGTGTTAATGACATCTGTTGCAGGTAACTGTAAGAAAGGCCATTGTTGAGTCATGAAAGGTGAGATAGTCTGATACCTTGTAAGTGACATTCACAAAGGTTGTGACAACACTCATCATGTGTGTTTTGGTCTGACCTGGAACTGACACTAAGGCTTACCTTCAACCTATTTTTGTTGAACTTTTTTGGTGGAACATCTGAAATTTTGTTGATATCTATAGTTTGTAGAGTTAGTTGATCACCTCTGATCTGCTTAACTCTTGTCTCACACTGCTTACATTGTACACCTTATGGCTTTACATTGAGTACAAGCAGATTTTTGCCCTTCAGGCCACCATCTTCCTCTTCCAAGGGGTGAAGACAAAAATGTGTCCAGAGTGTTCAGATGACATTGAAAGGTTCCAACTAAAAAATTTCATGCAACTGTGAGGTCATCAGTGTAGTGCACATCCATTACAGGAATCAAGTGGTTGATTTCCATGCCCATTTCTCCATATTCTAGGGATTCATCAAAAACTCCATTTTCCTCAAGGCTCTTGTTCATGTCCAGGGCCACAAATACCTTGCCTTCATGGGTATCACAAGTGCACAACTTAAGAGCTTCATAACTCAATGCATGTGCATTCAGGCTTACATATCGTTCCATGATTTGATTAATCGTCTCTTCCATTGGCACCTGCATGAGCCATATACCAATTCCTTCCACAGTTGATAAGAGTACACTCTTGATCGTTGCAACAGATAAAACAACCTGGATTGAAGCTGTAGAAATGGGGATAATAGCTGGATGAACTTTCTAGAAGACATCAATGTCAACTATGCAAAAAAATAATCAGAAAATCACAACAATCAGGCTGTTGTGTGCTCTTCCTGATGATCAAGCTAAACTACTAAACATGGGCTGTGAAGTTTTAGGGTTTAGGGTTTTAGTAGCACAATCTACCTACAACATTCTATTCATGTTTTTTTGGGCTAAAAACAAGGCTACAACTGTTGGACATCCACTAGCTTATAATTGATTCCGTAGTGTAGGTATAAACCTCCATCAGATCAGTGTGTTCGGTTATGACATTCCTGATACGCACAAAGCGACTTCGCTCACTAAGCTTGCCAACCATGTAATCAGGATCTTTCCACCATGGCAATTCTTCCATGTTGAAATCATTGCATGGATACATTGGTGGAAAGTGTATAAATTTACCCTACATGAATTGCATCCTCCCCACCAACCCACTTCTCAATCCATAAAAGAGCTCAAAACGAAGGGTAGCTAAATAATCACATATCCTTTTACAGATCCCCATTAGTATAGCAAACCTCAAAACCCATCACCTTAAAAGTACAAACAAATAACAAAGAAGACTACTACATTATTCAGCTGGATTGCAGTTGCATGCATAAATTTTTGCAACATACGGAATTGTTGTCAATTTGCAATACATGATGGCATTTTGGTTGGTGTTAGAATATTGGACACCTACCTTGGGAGGTATGGAGTAAGTGGTAATTTGCATCTGGGGGTCAAACTCCATGAGAAGCTCCACGCCCGTGGTCATATCAGCTGTCCTGGGTTCAAACCAGTGGCTAATATCTTTTCCAGCCATCTGAAGCAGAGGCTGGTTGAGATCAAATGCTCCATGATGCCCATGCAAACACATCCAAACCCATTTGCAAATCCTATTCAAGAATAAGTTCCTGATAAATATAAGGTAGACAATGTGTGTACAGAACTTGTAAGTACTCATCATAAAATCAAAAATTTGGCCTACCACATCATTATCATCATAACCATGCTGTTTCTTCAGTCCTTAGATGAAGGCTATGGGGTGGTACTATTCTCGGGTATACCAATTGAAGTATGAGAATGACCAAGGATAATTTTGTTGGGTTATTGATTGAGATGAAGATCCAATTATAAATTCAGGAGCTATTTCTAAAACTTTACTCCTTTTAATCTATAGTTGTTTGGAGTCGCAAAATTGACGAACTATGAAGTATAACAATGTTTTGTGTTGGCCCATAACATGTGATGGAGGATGTATGACCCACAGTTTTTTCCCATCATGTAGGTTGTACATTAGTTGCCCTGAGAAATTTTTTAACACAACACGGGAATGAATTGTTCAAAATGCAATGGATCCTCCACTTTGATGGCAAGTGGTGGTGGGGTGTCATGTTGATATATCAGGTGCTAACCTGAGAAAGTGCCCTGGAATGTTGTGGGATGAGATGAGTCAAGTCATAAACTGTGCCATAGATTGAGACATAGCAATCAAAGGGTGAATTATGAGCTGCCAATTCCTCGATTGTAAACCACTTCTTCATGGCAGGCATTTTTGAATTATTAATTCTTCCCAGCCACAAAACCTTGATGCAAGCTGATCTAGTTACACTGCTGTTGCCCTGCATGACCCATTTGTGTATTCACCTTATCATCTTGATTCACACCTCACATAGATTTTTCTGCACTGGCCTGAGAGAAAGTTTTGAAATGCACCAAAGACATTGAGCAGAAATGTTAACATGGAGCTTAGAAGGAGACAATGAACAATAGACACCCAAATGCAGTAGTGATATTTTCATAATCTGGTGTTTTGGTAATTGAGACAATCAGAGAGGTGTAGTTGAAATGGTGTGTGAATTATATGATATGGAAGGGTAGATGGAAGACAGTTTGTTCCAGGAAAGTCATGAACCCCCCTAGTATCACTCACAAGAGCTGTGGTGACTGGACACCCTGTGCAAAACCTTCTTCAGCTAGAGGTAATAATAATACAGAGCAATTTTTGATCATCAGAAGCACAGCATCCTTGCTATCCTGCTTCTATTCTGCTTGTTTTCTTACGAGGTCTTTAGTACTTACAAATGTACTATGAAACGAAGGCAGCCATGAAATTCAATCCTTGGCTGTGCATCTTCCCACTTGGATGCATGACAACCCATGACATGCTTCAAAATGTACAGCAACAACCCATGATATTGGTGATGACATGCAGCAACTGAATGTGATATTGCTCATGCTACCAAAGATGAAATTAGTGCATGGGACCCCTGATGATTATTGATTACCAGGTGATTAGCAGATCAAGAATCTTCCATAAAGCCCTTTGTGGTCACATATGATTTGATTACTTACACTAAGTATTCACCATCTGTCAGCAGATGAAGCTGATACAAACTTATACTTCAGCAGATCTAGAAATCAACACAAACATGGTTCAATATATATAGAATGACTCCAGTTTCTGTGGCATGGTCAGTCTGTGTGAGCAAGGGACTAGTCAAGGTAGGCTGTGAGAGGAAAAACAAAAGTAGCAGGAAGAGCAAACAGAAAGAAACAGAAATGAGTGATTGAGTTAATTAATTTGGTCACAAAAATCTGGTCCAAATAGTCAAAGGAAGAAAAGGCAGACAAGATAATGATCAGGAAACATATGGAGTGGTGAAGAGCACAAGGGACAGAAGGAGAAACTGGAATTTTATATGGGTATGAAGAGGGATAGGGAATGTGAGGGAGAGAGAGAGAGACAGGCCATGTCCAAATGAAACAGAGATATACAGGTAAAATGTAAAGAGCAAGAGACAAAAGGAAAGGGAGGTAAAGAGAGTGACACATTGAGGAAGCCCAATACTTGTCAGTTTCATAAGCAAATTTATGACCCTTTCTGTGTATTGATTGTGAATACAACCAATTTTCAAGAAAAAAATTCACTGGTGTAAGTAAATAATAATCTGTGATCATTCACGGCTCAAATTTCCCACTGCATATGTTTAGTATCCTGTTAAGCATGACCTCAAAGCTTCAAATGTGCACAAGGAAAAATGTCCTGACAGAAACAAATAGGAACTTCTGGCACTCCAAAGATCTAGAGAATCAAGTAGTCCTTCCAAGGAGAATCAAGGAGAAAAATTAAGGTGGGATGCTCAATGGGATGCTGCAAAGACATTATCAGAGTTCATTCTTTCTAGGCACAGAGATCATCACCGAGGGCTCTGTTACAGTTGCTACATTAATTTTTTTGTAAATCCAGCATTACAACAATCAATTGTTCAAATCTGGGCATGAATTGTGTACATCCAGCAGTGAGGATCCTACTAGTTCCTCAAAGATTTCTTGTTTGAAAGAAATGGAACTTTCAACTTGTGGTTTTAATGGTGCTTTAAGATCGTCTTCATGTGCTCTCCTGCCACCCCTTTTGTCATACTTCCTAAAAGCAAAAGTTTCTTGATTCCTTGTTTGGTGTGGGAAATTGTATTCAGTTAAGGTGCTACACTGCTACCTGTAGGGACATGGCATTATGACTAGATCAGTCTACTTCTGCAGGATGCTTTTGAGACAGTTCCCATGGCATCGAACCAGCTGATGCTGTTGCTCAGTGAAGATGTGCTAGAGGTGTAGTAGTGGATTCTGGCAGCACAAAAAATTCAGCAGAGGCACCAAAAGCTTAAGAGTCCAGGATGAAATGAAAGCAACCACCAAAGACTTGGTAGGCCCTCCAGGGACACAGATTTTGTGATTTACTTGCAGTTTCAGGCATATTATCAAGTACTTTCCGTACACCCAACTTTAGGAGCTGATGAAGTCAGAGGGCGGTTCGCTGCCTAAATCCAGAGCCAAGATATGAAACCTGGAAATGTGTATAGACAGTTAGTAGCTTTGTTACCTCTCTTCTCTCAAGAAGTTTTGCTTTCTATATGCATTTTGCTAGAAGATCTTACTCTACACATCTTGCTACCTACTTTTGTTTTTTCGAAAATCTTCATCAAATCTTTCTCCTCCATTACATTATCACCATTGAACTATCTTGAAACCCTCCACAAAAAAATTGGTGGGCTCTTATATCAATCCACTAGAGTTTAGAAGCAACAGGAGCTCAGCCCACTTGTTGAGTTAGCAAGTGAAAGTGGGGAGAATTCATCCCAAGTTTCAAATGGTAGACAGAACAATAGTGACAAGTGGTTTGATGAGAGGTTGGCAAGCTCAAGTGAAGAATGGAGACATTACAATATCAAATTATTACTATAATTTTGAACTGTACTTAAGGATGATGGAGCACTCTGCAGAAGGGAGTCTACACTAGAGTGGAGGTGCCAAAATGACAAATTGAAAGGAGGTGCAATGGTGCCCTTCAAATGGTTCAAAAATAGCCTTAATGGAACCACAAAGAGGCCCAATAGTGTACACTCAGATCTGAGGCCTCTGAACCCATAAATTTACTGTTTTAACCCTATCAGCATCTAATTCCTTGCTAGCATCTGCAAAGAAGTAACAGAGCACGAAAGGCTAGAGATATTAGGGTTGACTGCAACCAAAATACTACAGGTTCACTTTTTTAGAACCCCTCACTAGGATCATACTATTGAAGCAAAGAGCCAATCCATAGCTATGGACACTTGTGACAGAAACACAAATCAGATGGTGGAATTTCTGTACAAACCTGTCCATTTGGATAGCTAGTTGTGAGGTGCCATAAAGTCTCCCCTAAATACATAACAGGGATAGTGGTCAAATGGCTCACCCCTATAAGCAATTGAGAAACCAAATGTTCTAGTCAAGAGTCAAAAACACGGACAATGCTTGTGACAATTTGGCGGCAGACTGGACACAGAGGGTTGCTTCCTTGCTCCACTCTTTGTGCACAAGGAACACAGCAAACCCGATGCCCACACTGTATGAAGGCAGCCTGCCGCCTTCTCAACAAGCAAACAACACAAAGATCCTCATCAGGGATGTCCCCACTATTCTCTGGCTCCTCTTCTGTTGACATGGTGTGCCTGTAGCAGTTGGTTACAAAGAGCACAATCAAGATCTGGAGAGCATGCAAAAGAAAAGAATAATTTTATAGTCCTACAAGTTCACCCTATCATAAAAATGTGCACTATTACCTGTTTGAATTAACCACATGTACATTTCTGTTCAAATTAATCACATCTACATGAGATAGACAATGGTGAACAAGAAGACAACTAATGCAACTTGCCTTGCTTCATCATCCTGCTGTGGCCTCTGTTGCTGCCTTTGTTGCCTTTGTTTCCACTTGGCCCAATTTCTGTGGAAGACAGTTTCTCAACTGAGTGTGAGCAAAGTAGTACCAGAATGAATGGAGAGGACACTCAATATCCTAGAGAAATATAACCTCTTCTTCTGACCTCCTCATCTGAAGGAAAGAAAGTTTGGTTTTCACACATCAAAAAACAGCCAGAAATCAAAATCTTTAACCATGGTCTACACTCTAAAATGTGCAAGTAAACGACAATTGCACATTCACAGTACCAGGTGGAACATGCAAAAGACCCATTGGATTGACAACAGTCACAGATGAATACTTCCAGAACAGTCACTATTGTTTCCGATCTGATAAGGTATTAAAAACATACTTGACAATGGAGTAACAAAGGACTCCAGCAGCAACAGTACTGAAAGCAATTCCCATCCAGAACAACACCTTTGTTCCATTCGACAGCTCTGCAAGCAGTTGATCCCGTGTATACTGTGTTCTGAAATCATTTGCATGCCCAGTTTTGGAGTCTGTGAGAGATTGACATCTGAAACAGCCCTAGAAAGCACATATTGTGTACATATCCAATTAACAATCTTGACAAGTATTGACACTTCCCATTGATTAGAAGAGTGCTGCACTAGGGTGAAAGCAATGTATGGCTGACATACAAAAAGACAGGCAGATGGTTGCAGGATTTAATCACTGGGCTTCCATCTGAAGACATGTTCACAACACCAACTGCTGTTATCTCTCTGCCAAGTGGAAGTATTTTTTCTTCATCCAAAAGGCCAACCTGCAGGGAAACAGGGATTGTCATTAGATGCTGAATAACCTGAAAAGGGACCAAGAAGAGAACTGTGCACAATATTGTGTAAGCTATAGTCAGAAGGCAGTTACAGACCGGATAGCGCCGCCCAAACATAGCCTGCAAAAATGTATATGATGATGCTGGGACTGGATGCAACTGGTAGAAGACTGTCACCAGGGGTAGCGAATGTTGAGACCCATCCATATTTACATGTACAAACACTGCTTCCCCTTGCCGATGAGGATGCCTGTGAGCCTCACTCTCAACCAACACAAATGGCACCTGTCCATAGACAATTTGTGCCCAGAAATTAACTGACCACCAGTCCACCCAAGGTTTAATCCACTTCAAACAAAACAACAAGTTCACAGTCAGCAAAGGACATGAAAATTTGAGGGATGGAACTCAGCCACAAACTGAAGCCAGACAGGAGAGTGAAGCACGTGCAAATGACTTGCAGTTTACTTGAAGCAAAGTAAAAAAGGCCCATAATTCACCACCCAGATTAGCATCTCCAAGCATTATCCATAGAATTCTATGTATACCAAAAAAGGGTTGTTGCCAAAAAAAACATAGGGTATAGGTAAGAATATGAGAAAAGAAATGAAGCAAGAGAGCATATACCATCTGCTTAGTGACCTTGATCAAATCTTTTCGTGTTACCAGTCCCACCAAGTTGCTCATCTCAGTGTACACATACTGCACCACAGCCAAAAAGAAAAAGCCCTGTATGAGAACTTGGTCAAGCAACCTACAGCTCCTGAAGTCTCTTGAAAATGAAAGGAAATGTAATGCAAATAGAAGTCTATGTTTAAAGTTCAAAACCATTTATTACCACATGACTTGGACTTCAATGCAACCACAGTGATTCTAAGGGGACCACCTACTCAGGACATGTGCCTGTGCTCTTGCACCCACAGAAGTGAATATCCTACAACACGATCTGAAACAAAGAGACATACCCAGGCTGCAATGTTCTGCAAGGAAAAGAAAGAGGCAAAGAATGCAGCATGTGTCTCAAGGTATGTGAGATCAAAACCAAGAAACTGATAGAGGAGTTCCTACAGTTTGTGTTCTTTCCACATAAACTGCCTTGTCCTCCGCATTTTTAGGTGACAATGTATCCACATTGCAACTACTGTCTTGAGACTCAAGAGCAGCTCTGGTCTGCATTGTCCCTCTTACAATCACCAACTGGTCTCGTTTCTGTGGTGGTTCCTGTGGCTGTACTCCCTGCCATTGCCCGCAGCCCATTCTTACTTGCTTCCTTGATGAAAACACTTCAGGTTCTGGAAGGTTTGGGAAGTCCAAGTTCCCCTGATAGGAAAACTCATATTAGAACTCAAGAGCACAGCAAATTTATGTTTCGGATGATGCCAATAATCTCAGAAAACAAGAACACTGACAATCCCTCACCTTCTCCAAGACCTCTGTCCTCACCATCACTTCATTTTCTGTGCAATCCAGAAAAGTTCGAAGATCGGAGACACCAAAGACTGCAGTTTCTCCCACTTCCTTGAGAGCCTTGGAATGTGACCGGAACTTCAGCCATGTGCGAATGGCTAAGAATGTCATACCTAACCCCAGAACCACCCCATCTCCTGCCATTGCCATCCTCGCAAATACCATACACAGCTCATAATCATGAGCTGCCATGGTTCAAAAGCTTGATGATGATTCTCCTTTCCCTGTATCAAGTGATTCTCCTCTTTCCTTGTCCAGCTTGAGACATTGACAATAATTCAGATCATGTATATGCCTCTCCCCTCATCTCCACGTCCAACACACCCGCCTATAATTTGCCTGGTGAGAGTTCTCCAAGAGTTACGTACTGCATAAAGGATCTGATTCTTCCGTAGCTGATGATTTCTAAACATAATGAAGCGTTATTCGTACTTGCATTACTATCAAACCCTAATGTAAGCTCCCCTTCTCCCTCCCAAAAACAAACCCTTAAAATTGTGATCTTGTTTCCCACAGACTATAATTTGCCCGATGAGAGTTCTCCAAGAATTAACTACTGCGTAAAGCATCTGATTCTTGGGTAGCTAATGATTTCTAAACAATCTGATGCGTTCTTCGTACTTGCATTACCATTAAACCCTAATGCAATCCCCCCCCCAACAAAAAAAACACCTTAGAAAGCTCCATTGTGATCTTGTTTCCCACAGAGTTGTTGCCACAGTTTCCAAGGGTTGATGAAATCGAAAGTAAACAAGAAGAAAAAACGCTCCCGCTTCATGTTTCCCTCTTCGCCTTCAAAAATTCCACCAAACCCTACTTTGATTTCCGTAAAAAATTCTTCCGATATTCCAAAAAATGCCAATAAACCCGAAGCAACACCAAAACAGCAGCGCCCCCCTTTCTTGTTATATTTTTCCCTTCCTCTCCTCTCTGTGCACCGCAAACATGGAGAACAATGACTGCGATATAAGTAAGAAGAGCTCGGAGCTCCAAAATTAGATTCGCGACATAAAATAATAATATCCAAAGGTTCTTCGATTTTACAATATCTCAATTCACCGCGCAAAACCAAGAATTGTAGATGATGATGCTACTCAGATCTGCGAAGCGAAGCAAAAATTTTCCACTGCAATTTGGTCCAGTTTTCGAGTGCAAATTATTGGAAACCGAAATCGATTCGCCGGTTTTGTGCCCGGAAATCCATCTCGTCTGCTTCCGCGCATTTGCAAGAATGCTACGAGTCTTATAACCGTCCCCATTCGATGCTTGCCTTTCCCAAAAGCGTCGACTGCGTAACATTATCCCTACCCGCATCTATTGATATCCGTATCCACAGGTATCCTCCCCGCAGGATATCTATCGTTCTACCGTCGTAGATTGATGTCCTTCTCAGACCCTCCATGATCAGGCGATAGATATCCTTGTAAAAAGGCTTACGAGTCTTTTATAACCGTCGGATCCAAGTCATGCTCCCCCTTTCCAAAAGAGGTGAGGTGCACAATAATATCCGTATATATTGATATCCGTTTCAGCTCGGTTTCATGAGAAACATGATATCCTTATATATCCGGTTTAAAACAATTCATCAACTGGAATAGGAGCCGCAGTGAACCAGCACCCACCAGTACACCAGTTGTCCGTTCTATCCATTGGATGGGGCCTTCTTTTTCATCCTGTACCTGTCCCCCCAGCTAAACACCCTTGGCTAGTGGAGATATTCTATTTAAAACTCTTATTTAATTGTAACTTTTTTTTTTTCCTCTTATTTTAAAACTTTTTTTTCACTCTTTCCTATTAACCTTGCTAGCTACCTATTACTAACTACTTAGTGACTACCAACCTACTACCTATTGAGTAGGTACCTACTTGAATTAACCTACCTACCTAGGCCTTCTACTCACTATCATAACCCTATCTATATGGGCCCATCTACTTACCTACCTATTAACCCCATAAACTTATTAAACTTATGTATGTGAAAAGATTAGATGTTATCATCACCACATGCAAATATTGCAAAAAGCCATATATTGCAATATTTGCATTTGGCATACATTACAAAATTATCAACCCCTATTTAAAATAGGGGTTTAAATGAAGGATGAATTGTAAAACGCAATTTATTTATGTTATTGAAAACTCTAATCATAGATAGCATAATGCTTTAAACGATTGTAGTGCCTTCATGTAATATTATTAACTTAAGTCGACAATGGGAAAATGCATAACACAATGCAATATTTTCATTATTAAGTCAAAATTTTCAAGATTTCTTTATTGCAAGGCTTTTTGTATCCTTGTTTTTTAAAATTCTTCTAGTAAATTATTATTATTATTATTATTATTATCCTCTTCTTGTTCTTGTTCTTTCATTAGATTCAATAGATGCCATTTAAATGCAAAAATGGAAATGGATATAGATATTGTTAAATTAGCCCCAATAAATAATGCATTTTGCAAGTTTCGATGTGGAACTTTGTTGTTCACACCATGGAGTTTTGTCATGGAGGTCGTGGAGCAACATGACAACAATAGAAACACACACAAAAAAATGAAATAAAAATGAGTAGCAAAGCAACAAAAAACAACAACAATACAAGTAGATACAAAGAGGGAAGGAGAGAGAATGGGAAAGAAAAGAAAAAAAGGGAGGAAAAAAAGGGGGAAATAATTGACCTACCTCACTTTATTGGAGTTGCAAGACACTCCTTCCCCCTCTCCTCCACAAGTCTCAACGAGGCTCTTCCTTCTTGAGCTTGAAGTTTCACAACGATGGTAGCAACAAGAAAGAAAGGGGAGAGGTCGTGCCTTTCACAAGTCTCAATGAGGCTCCTCCTTCTTGAGCTTGAAGTTTCACAACAATGGTAGCAACAAGAAAGAAAGGGGAAAGGTCGTGATGGCAATATCCAAAAAGAGAGGAATAGGAGAGGGGATTGAAGGAGAGTAGTAGGTAGGAGGGGAGAGGGTTTAAGAACTAACCAAGTTGGGGTGTTGTGGGGTTGTGGTTGCAATCATCCAAGAATGGCCAAAACGGTTTCATCCTTGACTAGTGTGCTAGTTCACATGGGTCCCAAAATAAAGGACCTATTATTGATGCCATGATTGGCACTATTTATTGAAATGTTTTTGAAAATTGGAGGAATTGTGATCTTGTATCCTGAATTGAAATATTTACACAAATTTAAGGTAATGAATGTTTATGAATTTAGGGTAAAATGTGTTTATATGATGTGTTGAACATGTGAATAATATTAATGGGTTCTTGAGTTTCTTGAAAATTTTGAACATTTTTTTCCTAGTTTTTTGGAAGAGAATTTGTTTTTCTTTGAAGGGTGGAAGGAAGAGGTTGAAAAAAAATTTCAACAACATTGCATAATGTAAGTGGAAAAGGCCTAGAAAAAAACTTTAGAACATCACATAATGTAAGGCCTCCTTTGCATGCAAACGACATTATGATGTGAGTAGATGCAAATACAACCAATTTACAATTTTCAAATTCTACATATATAGTTAGGAATTTCATTATTTCTTTGAATCTTTTTTTTGTAGAAAACTTTAAAAAGTTGGAAAGATGGGTGTGAGGTAAACAATAATCTATGTTATTGAGATACAAAAAAAGGTAGCAAATGTTCACATCAAGTGTTTCTATTGATAGAAGGATAAGGTAGGAAACACAAATATTACAAAATGAAAGAACAAGGAATTTGAGGAGGGTGCATCATGAAACAACAAACAAGGTTTTAAAATCATCTATTTTTCGCACATAAGAAACAAAGATTTGAAGGCATTGGAGCACAAAAGCCAAGTTTTATTGTGTGAGTTTTTTTGTTTTGTCATCTTTTTCATAGTTGCAATATTCATGATACTTCATTTGAAGTTAGAAATAGCTCCAAAAATTTAAGGACTTTGATTCCAATTATTTGTTCTTGATTTTTGATGCCACGCCCAACTATTTTTCTAGAGCACCTAACATTTGATGTCATCACCACAAATTCTAAGCATCAAATAACAAAACCTAAAAATAATAATCTCACCACATTGAAATTACATTCTAAATAACACACTAAATGAAAAATAAAGAATTTACCAATCCTCAAAGCTACAAAAATATGTGAGTGATTGTTGTAGTTGTACATATTACACACATTCAAAACACATCAAGGCATTGGGAAACAAAAAAAATCATGAAAACCTTAGACAATGCACAAGGGGAACTTTACAACACAAGGGAGTTTCAACCTTAGATATTGAAGTGGGGAAAAATGACGAAGTTGAAATTGCAATCCTAACATGAGTGTGAACATATATCCACATATAAGAAAAAAAAACCAAAACAACTCAACAAGGAAACATAAAAAGAAAAAGAAAGATGAGGAGGATTTCAAAAACACCTAGTTTGCATATGAGACAAAATAACTAATTGTCATTGCATTTTTTTGACTATCTTAAGCTATGGTCAAGAGAAAGAAAGCACATGAAGAGTTTTTAGTCTTAGTTCTAAAGGCAAGGTTCTTTGTGTTGTTGGCCACTACACTAGGGTTCCTTGTGTCTTTAGTTTTTTATGTTTCTCTCTCTACCAATTAAGTGGGCATTATGTACTTGGGTTGATAATTGATAGAGGTTTGTAACATTTTTTCATAATGACTCAACATTGGTAATTATTCATTAATGGGTATAAGGTCCAACTTTGAATTGATCATGAGCATTGGGTCAATGTTGTGAGCCGATGTTGGCATTTGGCACCACCATCTATAAATGAAGCAAAGTAATTTGTTTTATTTTATTTGTCATGCTGAAATCTCCCAAACCACGACCCTTCATGATGTGCTCTTGGTATTTTCAGGAAGACCTTGATGAATAAGGGTGCATCAACTTGGTTTAAGACAATTTGAACATATAGTGTGGGAGCTATTGATTATTGAATCATTTTTTTTCAATAAAAATAAATAAAATTGAAACTGAAAACTATATTGGAATTTGGGGATTGTTGGAAAACCTTAGTCAAATTTAGTAAAGTTAATTTCACAATTTTCAGAACTAAGGTGTGGAAGATATTGCTTTTTGAGTGGATTTTGCTTTTGAAAATTCAGACAAATTGCAAAAATTGGGTTTGGAAGGAAAAGTCACTCGGCCCTCAATGTGTTCACACTTGGGCCAACGGCACATGCTACACTTATCAATGAAAATGATGTTAACAAAATCAAATCACTTAGGCCTAAAAATATTGCTCATATACAATTAGCCTTAAAATATTTCTAAGGCTTCAATAATGATTTCATAACTAAAGACAAACAATTTATTTTCAATGTGAGACATAAATATTTGATACACATTGCATTAAAAAAAAAAAAAATCAAGAATGTCAACCATTTGTAAAAAAAAAGGGTTCATTTTTATGGAAGTTGCCATTAAAATGCGTTTATAGTGTTGGGTTTTAAACACCTATTCAAAACCTACAAAAATAATACAACATAAAAGTTAGTAAGGCAATTTTACAAGTTTGTACATTGTTTTGTTTTCAATTTTTTAAAGTAAGATAAACTGGTGAGCATCATAAGGTAGATTTAACATCTATTGGTGATAGCTTTAAGAAAATTATCCAAAGTTCTCTCCAACAACATCAAAGTGTGAGAGCCTTATGAGGGCAGTTGAAAAGTGATGACAAATTTTCAAAAATCAGATTTTCCTCCTTTTTTTTTAAAATGATTTTTTTGTTACAAAATCTAAGCATTTGCAACAATTGTTTTTCCCTTTCTTTTGGTCATTGTAGTGCAAAATTTTCCAACACAAAAGAATCATTGGTTTGTACCACACATTAACTTTTAAGACACTAAAATAATGGAAAACCCATAATATCTCCTTGAAAGTTTTCCACGGATTTCATTATGATTCAGAAAAAAATTAAAGCAACTCTAAAAATCTCCATGATGGATAAAAAATAATAATGCTAGTATTTAATCCATTACGATTTTTTCAAAAAACATTCATGGATTCAGTTCTCCAAACGTAGATAAAGAAAATAATAATGGATGTATTACATAGTTTAATGAGGAGATGTGAAGATTCATTTGTTTGTGAACCATGAACTATTATGCTTTCATTTTAAGACTTGTAGTTACTAAGTGTTACTACAGATAATGCCTAACAACATGATTACATGTGTAAAGTTTGTGATTTCAAGTATACTTTGTGATACTCATGGTATGTTTCAATAAAGATATTCATATGAATAACATGTTGAAAGAAAAATACATTTATCAAAAGACATACCAAACTCGCATGAAATTTCACAAAATGTTTATATTACTCCTATAAGAAAACACACACGTATGTGCACGCACATGTTCAACAACAACTATATTTCCATTGTTCACATTCGAAGCTTCAGTTTCCACAAAAAATACATATCAAATTGAAGCGAAATGAGAGTGGTCATGCACATTGGTCACAAAAAGTGCCAGACCTTCACCTTTCTCATAACTTGCAGTGACAAGCTGGCCATGACTAACCCAATTACTTCATCAGCTCCCAACTGTGGGTGTAGATAAGTACATAATAGGATTTGCCAAATTTCAGGCAAACAATTATACAAAATCTGTGTTCTGAGTGTTGTCACATTCCAGAAGCAATGTGAAGACTCAGTCATAATGTGAGCTAGCTTCAGTTTCAACAAAACATTTGAAAATGGTTAACCTTGAATAGTTATGTATGTTCCAAGGTTCATATTTAGCAATTTACAACCTATCCTTCCAAACAAGCCCAAAATGGTGATTTTGGATCAAATTTCTTAAGTACACTCCATAACTTAGCAGCAATCAACTGTAAGACGACCTGACTTGTTTAGCTTCCACATGATATACAATCTTCCTTGTTCTCTAGTGAACAAATCATCTGCACCGTTTTAAGCTCCTGATCTGTTGTCTCTGTTGCAACAGATTTCTTCTGCAACAAAGCACAGTTGATTCAGTCCTTCAACCTTAACAGTCTCAGATGTTTTGTCTGTTGAAATGATAAGTGTGAACCTGTGTGCAAGGCATGGTCAGACTAGCAATGAATAATACTTGGCATGTTTTATCTACAGTTTTCTTGGCAATACTGCATATGGTATTTTAGTTGATGGGGACAGACACCCTTACCTTGATCTCACTTGAATCAACAGTAAACTGAATTGCATCTGCAGCTGCTTGTGATCGCAAGTAGTACATGCCAGTTTTCAGCCCCTGGGGATGCAGTCAAATGATAGTCAGATATTGCAAGACTCGTCAAATGCTTCCAAAACGAAATCTTCACATGAAAATGAGAGCATACACAATTGCCAGCCATATATATTACCTTTGACCATGTATGGAAATGAAGGGATGTGAGTTTTCCGAAGTTGGGTTGGTCCATGTGGATGTTAAGACTCTGGCTCTGGTCAATGTAAGCTCCTCGATCAGCAGCCATGTCAACGAGTGACCTTTGCTTGATTTCCCACACAGTCCTGTTAAGTAATCAAGAGGGGTTTTTGACAAGATGTTAAATCAAAATTGAAATGAAAATAAGATTCTTTTCAAATCTGACCACAGTAATTTAAAATAAAATCACATTATAAAGACTTACCTGTAAATGCTCTTGAGTTCTTCAGGGATCCCTTCAATCTTTTGAATGGAACCATTATGATATATGACTTGATTTTTGAGCTCTGGAGTCCATAAGCCCATGTTTGTCAGATCACTCAGCAAATGTTTGTTCACCACCACAAATTCACCACTGGTCATCACAAGAAGACAGAAGTTAGTATGAAGTCTCATGGAAGCTCAAGTAGCAGAAGGCAACATCTGTGAAATTGAACAAGTTTCAACTTTACTGAGACACAGGCAAAGATGAGAGAACCTCAACACCCGCCGACTGTAAATGTTTGAGGTGTAAGGCTCAAAGCACTCATTGTTGCCCAAAATTTGACTGGTTGATGCTGTTGGCATAGGAGCCACAAGAAGGGAATTTCTCACACCATTCTTCCTAATCTTTTCTCTTAGTGTCGACCAGTCCCAGAGACTGGAGGGCTCCACATTCCACATATCTGGCTGCAAAATACCCTGCAGACAAAGGAAAGAATAGTGGGCAATAATACAAAGTAGCATACAGAACCAAAAGATTTCTTTTTCATAATCTTCCTTCCACTAAAGACATAAAAACCGTTAAGAATCCTGGGATTGGAGGGAAAACTTGTAAATACCTTGCTAACAGGGCTCCCAGGATAGGTCTCATAGACACCCTCCTCTGCTGCTAAGTCAGCTGAGGTTCTAAGGGCATGATAATAGATTGTCTCAAATACCTCTTTGTTGAGTTTCTGGGCCTGCAAACTTTGCATTGAAACTTTAGAACTGCATATAGTAAGCTTTTTACATCCATAGGAGTATACTTCAATGGTCATCTTCATATCAGTTAACTAGTTTTCTCTTTGCCACATTCTCACACCAATGACACTCACCTTGGCAGAGTCGAAAGGCAATCCAAGCAAGATAAAAGCATCAGCTAGACCCTGCACACCAATACCAATGGGTCTGTGGCGAAGATTTGAGCGCTTGGCCGTCTCTACTGGGTAATAGTTAACATCAATTATTCTGTTCAGGTTCCGTGTCACCAACTCAGTGATCTGCACAAGTTATAGAAGGCATCACTACAAGCAATTCACAAATCCAAGGACAGAAAGCTTCAGAACATTCTTATCTACAGTGGTCCAATAGAAGTCCTGTACTCGAGACACAAAGCTCAGAAATCATCTTATAATGACAAATGCATACCTCTCCAAGCTTCTCAAAGTCAAAAAAGCGATTACTGTATCCTTTGCTGCCCATGAGTTTGGTTGGATGAGATTCTAAAGGAACTCCCTGTGACATGCCAACTTGAAATCAACCTTGGTACTGAGCTTCAGAATCTTTTACATAATCAGTACTATTTTTAGGAGCAAATGTATGTATACGTCAACAGCAAGCATGTGCTACATACTACAAAAAATTAAAAACACTTGGGTATGTGTCAGGAGCGAGCAGCAGGAAACATTACTTCAACATGAAAGGCCTCACCTTCTCCCGGACAAAGCGTGGGAGAGCGATGGAGGCAAGGTTGCATACTGCTGTTTCCTCTGGGCTAGAAAATTCCACAATCTCCGTGCACAAATTAGAAGACTTGATAGTACCAAGGTTCTGTTGATTGCTTTTCCCGTTGCATGCATCCTGGGATTGACACACCCAATCAATAAGGTTCCACAAGTGCTCTCAAATTCCAAATAACAAAGTTTTCAGTTTCTGCATCACCTGGCTGTTGCCACTTCAAATAACCAGGTGAGCATAATATTCAGGCAATTCAAAAAAGATGCTGCATACCTTGAACAGCATGTAGGGATTTCCAGTCTCAATTTGAGCCTCCAATACTGCAAACCATAACTTTTGAGCTTCAACCACCCTCTTGGCCTTACCCTGTGTACAAGGTACAATGGGTCAGATACCTCTGAAAGGAACATTCCAGTCCCATAATGCAGAAACCCTGAATGCAAGGCATCTCATTCAGGCTGAGAGAGAGATTGCACCTCATTCTCATACTTGACATAGAGGTTCTCAAATTCATCACCCCAACAGTCTGCCAACCCCCGAGCTTCATTGGGACAGAAGAGAGACCATGTACCATTCTCTTGGACACGCTTCATGAAGAGATCAGGAATCCAAAGTCCATAGAACAAGTCACGAGCCCTACTCTCCTCCTGCAAAAACATGTACTACTCAGAAGTCAAGAAAAAAATAATGTTTGAACAATGATATGATTACAGATGCACAATTAGGGAGAATGCAAAATCCATGATACATTACCTTGCCATGGTTCTTCCTGAGCTCCAACCAATCAAAGATATCAGCATGCCAAGGCTCCAAGTACACTGCAAATGCACCTGCACTTACACCAATAATGCTGACCACATTCAATACTCAAGCAACAAAACACTAGCCAGAACTACAGGTTTTGACAACATTAATGCATTGGGATCATGTTGTAAAATTCAACTTAATGCAAAAGTCAACAAACCTCACCCTTCCTCTTGCCACCGCCTTGGTCAACATAGCGAGCTGTGTCATTGAACACTCGGAGCATTGGGATGATACCATTAGATGTGCCATTTGTTCCACAGATGTAGCTGTTTGTGGCACGGATGCAGTGTGCTGATAACCCAATGCCCCCAGCAGACTTACTGATAACTGCACATTCTTTAAGTGTATCATATATGCCCTCGATGCTGTCCTCTTTCATGCAAACCAGAAAACAGCTGCTGAGCTGCAGAGGCCAAAGAGAAGTGCATTTAGATAAATACAAGTTCAGCATTGGGAGCAAATCCATGTGAATGGAGATTAGAGGAAATGGATCCAACCTGAGGCCTTGCAGTTCCAGCATTGAAGAGTGTAGGTGACGCATGAGTGAACCAGCGCTGGGACATAGTATGGTAAGTTTTAAGAGCAGCTTCGATATCATCTTTGTGGATGCCAATAGACACACGCATCAGCATGTGCTGAGGTCTTTCCACAACTTGTCCATTGACTTTGAGAAGGTAAGACCGCTCCAAGGTTTTGAAACCAAAGTAATCATAATCAAAGTCCCTATCATAGATTATTTCACTGTCCAGCCGTGCTGCATTCTGAGAAAATGATGCAGGAATTTTTTTTAGATGTCATATTGCTCAAACTGATCTCACACATTTCCTCACTTCTGAAATCCATACAAAAGACATCTGGACTCATGAGACATATCCTTATAATGTGTCCTGATAGTACAAACCACAAGAGCATTTGCCCTGCAGATGTCTAAATGCAGTCCCTGATCTATTTTGATAATGTCACACCTGAATTTAACAGTTAAATCTAAGCTCAGCTCTTTTACAAAGAGTCACAGAACTATATAATTTCCATACCTTCATGATCACCTCATAAACATCATCAGCATAAAGTGGCGCTTTCAGATTTGACTCGCCATTCACATGGAAATACATTTCCTTGACTCTGAAGAAACAGGGGAACCACAATTCAGTACAAGAGCACCTGCCTCTCTGAAAGCGTTGAAATACTCCGGTTAACATATATCGAACGAAAATGGATTTGATAAGCACAGCTTTAGTCAAGCATTCGATAACACGGAGAGCTGCAAAGACGTGGGACAGAACGCATACGTCTCAGAGAAAGACTTCTTGGTGTTTTTGTGGAGATTAGACACAGCAATCCTAGCTGCAAGCTGCACGCACACCAGGAGAATTGGATAAAGGTAAAGCACTAAGCAAGCAGCACATAGCGACCCCACAAAAAGAGACGATACTAAACATCCAGAAGCGGGAGAGATGAGAAGCCAGAGTCAGGAAGCAAAAAAAGCAGGAAAAAAAAGGTGGGGGGGAGAAATTACGATCGCATAATCCGGATGGTTTGTGGTCATGGCCGCTGCAGTCTCGGCTGCGAGTTCGTCGAGCTGGCTGGTGGTGACGCCCTTGTAAACCCCCATGCAGACTTTCTGAGCAACGATCACCGGATCACAATGCTCCGGGTTCAAGCCATAGCTCAGTTTCTTGAGCCGTGCCGTGATCTTATCAAAGTGAACGGACTCCTGCTTGCCATCTCGCTTAATGACATACATGTTGCAACTCTTCTTTAAGCTCTCTCTCTCTCTCTCCCTTCTTGTACTCTCCACAAATCCAACGGCAAAAAATCAAAATGAAACAGAACAAAGGATCTCAACGGGGACTGGAAGAAGAACGATATTGATTCTTGAGAATCAATGTGAGAGACAACAGACGAACAACACGACCTCGTCTGCTTGCGAAAGGAGTTCGAAGGCGATGGCACACGCACGCTTGGGTTCCCGCGCTGCTAAACCGCAGCTGCAAAACAAACCCCCGCCTTCCTTTCCCGCGTATTTTGTCTGCAAAGAGCATTACGCCGGTGTGGAACCGTCTTCCTCCCCGTTTTTCATCAGCAGATTCCCAGGAACGCAGAATGTCCTCACCGTTGGTCGTCGTTCGTTCGTCGCTTTTTCTCGCTCTCTCGTGGACAGACATGTCGGCTGATAACCTTGGTCGAGAATCCGTGTATCTTTGAGCAGCTGAAAGAGTTTTGGATACTCGGAGTGACATAGTTTGATGGAGAATTTGTGGATCTTTCAACAGCTTGAAGAATTTTTCGATACTCGGATTGAGTGAGTTGTTTGATGGAGAATTTTTGGACAAAGAAATTCGCGGATTCAACAGTTTGATGCCAGCAGCATCTATGAATCTTTCAGGAGCGGAAGCTGCAAAGTCTGTCTGTCTTCAACGGATTTTGGTACCCTATTTTGTTTGAAGAAGGAATTGGAGATCAGACAACTTGGGATCAGGGTACTTACAGGATTGAGAACATCAAATTGGCACAGAGCTGGTGTGCTAGAGAGCAGCACTCTTTCGACTCTCGCGAGAAGGGCGAGATCTTCTCTCAAGAAGAATTATGCACTGGGAACCTTCAATCTTCTGTCAGAAATTGAGAGTCATCCTTGTTTCTCCTTGTGCAACCAAGGTATAAAAATCTCGTGTTGTTTGTGACTTTGGTAGCAAAATTCTTCGAATTCATGGCATTTGTAAAGACTATAGTAAACATACAAGCACATTTGATCAAGGGGGTGTGATCAAGGAGCAAGTGGTATGGTGAGCCCTATTCTCAAACATCCGGGCATTTGATACAAAAGTCCATTTGTGCCATTCTTGTGATACCACCAAATGGTGACAACAAGGTGTTGAGTAGACCTTGTGGTGGGGGACTTGTGTTGAAGAGACCTTGCTATACCACCAAATAGTGCCAACAAAGCAATGGGTTTAGCAATTCTTGAATGCATTCGACCTTGCACTTTGCTCTTTGTTTGCTACATTCAAATATCCCTAACTTGTGGGTTTCACCCATCATAAAGCACGAGTGGAATGTT
>Ga0209611_10003510_pt1 | contig 27104 bp, 24 predicted proteins | sample S1TSphgellanicum_3_FD_187693 | JGI IMG/M metagenome (GOLD analysis project Ga0209611, IMG submission 187693) | Host-associated microbial communities from peat moss isolated from Minnesota, USA - S1T2_Fc - Sphagnum magellanicum MG (SPAdes) (version 2) | ecosystem: Host-associated > Plants > Peat...
CACCCTTTTAAATTCTAAAAGAAGTCAAGCATATATGGCCATTGGCCACTCTAAAACTCCAAGTACAAAGGTTTCAAAGCTCCATACTTAAAGAAAGAACATCCTTTGGTACCTTGGCCACTTCAACACACATGTTTGTCAAAAATTAGTTAATTAATATTGAAGATTCCATTTTGACAATTGATATATCCTCAAATAAATTATTCTGTCAGATTTTTTTAAATTTTTTTTCGGGGAATACTTATTTGATTTTTTTTTTGGGGGTGAAAATTTCAGCATTTCTGAAAATAATATAATTAATGTCAAACTAAAAAGAGAAACTTCTATTTTTGGGATACTTCCAAAGTTGTGGTTGACTATTTTGTTTTGTTTTGGATTTTGTGGTGATAGGCCAAATGGAAATAGTTCATTGCCAAAAATAAAAAAAATAAAAAACAAAATTGGAAGCAACCGCCATCTAATTAATTAGGTCAATTAACCTATATGCTAGGTGCTTCCCTACTAACCCTACATGGTCAACAAGTCTGGTCTAGTAATTGGTACCAATATATATACTTGCCAATATTTAACACCAATTTCTCATCAATACACCAATCCAATGGGTAATTTATAGTTCATACAAGTCAAGGTTGTGTTTTTTTTTTGCAAATTCTTGAGGTAGGTGGACTAGTAGAGATCATCCACAAGAGGACTTTGCCAAATTTGGCTAGAGATCAAATTAAAAAAGAAGAATTTTGTTTCAAACCGAGCTGACTATATACAAGGCATACAATATAACCTATGGTCTAAACATGTTGAGTTCAACTTTCTTTTCCTTGAAATAAGGAAACTTAATGCTCTTTTTCCCCCCCAAAAAATTCCATTATTTATTTATTTATTTATTTATTTATTTATTTCAGGTTGTCATGTGGTGAAAACTCACTACAAAACAACCCTAATACCCGTGTTGGTCTAAGGGTTTAGGGTTTAGGGTTAATATTTACCTTTGTATCAATGGTTGAACACACCAACCTGGTCTTCCTATTGGGTCCAAGACTGATTTTTGACTGGTATGTATGAGGCCATTATATGTGATACTTCCCTTGCATCCCTACCAGGCTCCTACTTGTTTAAGGGCGACTTTAGATGAGGGTCCAAGGTCCATGGACCAATGATTCAAGCAATCTTATTGGTTGAAAGCTTTAAAAAATTGGTCCCAAGGCCTTTAGACAAGAGTCCAAGACCAAAAATATGGCAAATTGAGGCTAAACCTACATGGCAGCTGTTTTGGAGGGAAAATCAATTGGTTCGGACCAAAAAAATAGTGCTAAGAGGAGAGCTCCTGATTTGGAGAACCAAGAATCAGGCTAGGGACCAAGGTACAATCCAACTCAAGGATTCAATTTGCTTCAATTCAGTCCAAATTGGTTCCTAGGAAATTGGACCCTGGACCCTCGTCTCAAAGGGGTCCTAAAGGTGCCTATTACAAGGGCATACTTATCAGGAAGATTTTATGTTAAATTAACATTCACTTTAAAATTAAGGTATCTCCCACTTAACATTGGGTGCCACCTAGGATGCCACATAGATTTACATTGAACATTGATTTTGACATCAAGTGTGAATGGACCATTAACGCTGGTATTGCGTTAGCTCATACCAAGTACCTAGGGTCCTCAATACCATAGTTGGTAGTTGGGTATCAACTTTTGAACATACCAGCCTAGTCTCGATATTGGTACAAGGTTGGTATTGCCTTAGGCCTTACCAGTCTGGTAGGGTCCTTGAACCGATGATTAATTAACCCTTGGGGTTTTTTTTTTGGGGTTGGAAAGCAAGGACCCCAAACCACACATAGTTAGGTGGTACCCTTATTATTTATTACCCAGAGTAAAGTAAAATTTGGGGAACAAGATGAGAATTTGTAGGAGAAAAAACTTAAGGAACCCCCCCAAAAGCACATAGGTAGGTGGTACCCTTATTATTTATCACCCAGAGTAAAGTGAAAATTTGGGGAACAAGATGAGAATTTGTAGGACCCCCATTAGGACCCATCCAACTACCCAAAAGACAAACAAACACTCATAGCGGTACATAGCAGGAACCCAAATGTTATTATTATTATTAAAACAGGTCACAGGTTCGAACTCTGGCAAAGTGTGTTCCACTCTTGCGGTGGAACTTGGGGAAGCAGAAGGGCTCTTTCTCTTCTTCGTTGCTGTTGCCTCGAAGCTTCCTGAAACTATCTCCCCCCCACACACCCCCCCCCCCCCCCCCCCCCCCCCCCCCCCCCCCCCCCCCCCCCCCCAACCCCCCCCCCCCCCCCGACCTTCCTCCTCCACCTCCCCCTCCACCCCCGTACAAACACCGGGTGTGGGTCCCTTCGATGATGCCTAACCCGGTACCACTTGTGTGGGGTTTGGTACGTGGCTGCCTTCGTACAACTACGGGCTACGAACGTACCCGGGCCCCACGCTCCTGGATGAGGGAAGTGGACGTATCTGTGTACGAATGATTTCATCCGTGTTAGCTATCAGGAAACTGCTTGGTTTTCATCCCTTTCACATCCAGGGTTTGCGGCAACAGAAGCTCCAGCTGCGAGCTAGCGAACTTTGCTGCTTTGTCGCGTTGCTTGCTGCGCCATCGCTGCTCTTGTGTTCTCTTCTCTCTCTCTCTTCTCCTCGTCTTGCGCCGCGGCGCACTCGAGTTTTTTTTTCTCTCGCGTCCTTTGCTTGAACGGCGAGGTGAAATTTGGTTTTGGGTTTTTTTGTTTTTGGGGGGGGGGGGTCTTTTGGGGTTCTGTTTGGGTGGACTAGTTACTTGATGCCGTCTTGTGGTGGTGCTAGTGTTTTTGTTGGGGTTTCCAGGAGCAGTATCCAGAGGTGGAGGAAGAGGCGAGGGTTGAAAGAGAGACAGATAGACTGCGGCCAAAGTTGTTGCGACCTGAAAAGCTCGGCCAACAGGAAATAAATGAGATCCGGTAAGAATTGATATTGTACCCAAGAAGGCGTGGGTTTCTTTGGGCCAAAATTGGTGATTTGGTGGTGCGCTATTTACAGGTTTTCCAGGTTTCTTGTGTGGTTTGTTTTTTGGGAGGGTCTTCTTCCTCTCTCTTCGAGAACAGAAGGTGACGAGTGCGGCGGCGGTTGTAGTGGGACAGGTTTGTAACGGCTGGTTGGATCTGGAAGAAAAAAAAAGTTGTCCTAGTTTTTACAGTTCGATTATCGAGCTCTAGGACTGAGGATTTGGTGAGGCATTTCTAGGGTTTGTGACTCTGGAGTGCCGCTGCTGCTGGCAACAGCACCGCAGCAGCCGCTGGGAAATTTTTCCTACAGACACGCCTGGATTTGAGGGGTTTGCAGTTGTTGCAAGCCGTGCTTGAGCCCGTGCTTGAGAGCATGGGGAGTACATCCAGGGTTCCTTTTCGAGAAGAGCATTTGGGGAAGCTTTTCGCTGGAGGAGAATCTGTGGCCTCTTCATAGTTGTTCTTTAGCTTGGTTTGAGCTCTTTCTTCATTCCAAGGGACTGGGGGAGATTTGGCCATGGTGGTTGTACGAACAGGGTCTATTCTGCTGCTACTGCTGCTCACCAAGCGAGTTCATGAGCTTCTTAGGTTCTTAGCTACAGTTCTTTGATGGTGACATTCAAGCACTTCTGCACTTTGTAGAGATGATTCTATCATGTGGCAAATTCCAATTGGCTTCATGTTTGTGTTTTTCCCCTACACTTCCTGCTTGCAGTTATAAGTTCCAGAGCATTGGGTTCCCTCAGTCATTGAAGAAGTGCCATCTATTGACATGCACCGAAACAGAAGAGGCAGACTAAAACACCACACAGCAGCAGCAGTGGTGGCTTTATGGAAGCTGCATGTGTATAAGCAGCTCCACAGTATATTCTGTTCAGATAACCTCCTATTACTTCTTGCTCAAAATGCTTGGATCCTGAACAGTAAGTTCATCCTGGAGTCTGCTGCTTAGTCCCAGCTCTTCATGTTGCATGCTCAGCTCCCAGGGTTGTGAGGGTATGTAGCCAAGGGGATGTGCAAACACAGGGGGGAGTGGGCCAAAAGACAATACATAGAGAAGACGGGTATCTTGTTGTATACTGAAGAATCTTATCATCAGCTACAACCAGCAGCATCTTTTGAGCATCCCTGTAATACAAGCAGTTGCAGATGAACCCTGTAAAAGAGTCAAAACAGCCAAAACATAACTCCTGTGGGTTGTGAATTGCTGGTTCCATTCAGCTGCTGCAACTGAACATACATGCATCCATCACCAGAGAAACAGCTCACTTGGGGTTCGAGTGGTGGCAGCGGCTATCTGAAGCTGAGAGACATAGGTGAGACAAACTTGTTGAATCCTGAGACCCAAGTCCACATGTGCTGGGTATCTAAGTGTTGAAGAAGTGGCACTTTGTACCCTCGGTCATCAATAACTGCCAAGTTCTGGGAAGGATTTGTAAGCCAAGCTACAAATATCAGCTATCACTGAAGTGGATGCTGGTTCTCCAACAATGAATTATTGGAGATTGTTTCTGCTGTAATACCTATGTGGGCTGGTAGTATGTGTTATCACGGGAATTGGAAAGTGGAGTCTGCTGTGGTTGGTGTGATGATGGGATGATCTACATGATGATTTGAATTGAAATGCTGGATCATGAGCTGAAGTCTTTTTCTAATTGGAGCTCCCTTTGGGACTAGGAAAATCACCATTCCTGTTCTCAGAAGGACTATAGTCAACTTCCTTGTAGCTCGGCCAGGTCTTTTGCATTATTGTTTACAGATTCAATCACTTTAAACCTGGGGAGTTTGTGAACGGACAAGTTACCGCAATGGAGAGGGAAATGAATCACTTAGGAGTAGACAGCCACAGACATAGCAATCTTCCTTCCCAACAGCACCAGTTCTTTCCAGGAGGTCAGTATACTTCACTGGCTGACCTTATGTGATTTGTTCTTTGTTTTGTGTGTGATTGGGAGCCCACAACTGGTGTGTGATACATGTATATGTGTTTGAAAATTGTTTTTGCTAGGGTTGGAACAGGTCAAAACCTAGCCTGAAAGAGAGGGGCGAAGGAGAGATGAAGCATTGATTTTGTGCCCATCCTGTTGCCTCATGTGACTATGTGTTGAGTTCTTGCCTCAGACCTCAATATGTATGCAGGATGGAACAGTTGGTTGATATGTGTTTTATGACTGCAGATAGTGGGAAGCAGCCCTTGGTCTCAAACCCCTCCTCCCGTAGAAAGGAATGGGATTCAAAATCATGGAACTGGGACAGTGTAATGTTTGTTGCGCAGCCTGCTGTTGGGCGGACTACTGGTGGTTCAGTAAATGAGGGGACACAAAGGCACAGTGCTGATGAGAATGGAGGAAATCAGAGATCTCAAGAGCTGACCTTTCAACTTGAAGGGTCATCAGGTGCTCCTGGGCAAGCACAGGTGGGTGAGGGTTCAAGTGAGTCAGAGCTTCGAAGCAGATCCTTCTTTGACAAGGAGACTCCATCCCCACCACAGAATGGTGAAAAAAGCCTGATCAGAGAGGATGATGCTCCTGAAGAAGCTGAATCACTCAGCCTCAAGCTAGGAGGAAGTTCTTACACGATTGTGGATGAGGATGGAAGTGGTGCCCGTGGTGTGAAGAGGTTCCGCTCATCTTCTCCCCAGTCCCAGTCTCCCATGTGCCAAGTTGACAACTGCAAAGCAGATCTAAGCAAAGCAAAGGACTATCATCGGCGACACAAAGTCTGTGAAATTCACTCCAAAGCAGTGAAGGCATCAGTTACACGCCTTATGCAACGCTTCTGCCAGCAGTGTAGCAGGTGTTTTCTCAGTTTCATCCGTTTTAGCATAGTTGTACACTTACCCAGCTGAATACAGGTCATTGTCATGCTCTAACTATTGGAAGTCCTACTCTGGCTTTAGAGACGAGGACTGAAGCAGGTCTTGTGAGGATCATGGCTGATATAAAATCTTCACTTTGTGCAGATTTCATCCACTAGCAGAGTTTGATGAGGGAAAACGTAGCTGTCGCAGACGGCTTGAGGGTCACAATAGGCGACGAAGGAAGACGCAGCCTGATTCAGCTTCTAGAGCTTACTTGATGGGTGAGGAAGATCTGATGGGCAAAGGCGGAGCAGGGTTAGTTGGTGGGCTTCTTCATATCTTGGCACAATTGCAAGGTATGAATGTAAAATGCTTTGGCAGATCGTCCCTTTTCTTTGACAGTTTAGTCTGTATTTTCTTGGCTCTGTGATTGCAGTCTTGCTATCATGTTGGGTTGAATGAGATTGGGAAGCTTGGTAAAACAATCACAAGCCAGCTCAGGTGTTCTTTATGGCTGCTTTTTGGTGTAGTAGGATGTCTGTATGATGCCAAAGGAGGAAACGCAAATATGAGTCTTTCCTCTCTGATGATCTTTTTCCAACTGATGGAGATCTTGGGTTTTTCAATATTGATCTCTCTGAGTAGTTTTTTGCTCTTTGATGAGACTTCATTTTGTGTGAATGCAGCATCATCGTCCCTTGACCGTGCCAATGTACCGATCGTTGACAGGGAGGCTCTATTAAGGAAAGCAGTGTTGGCCTCTTTGGACGACAGAACAACTCCATGGAATCAGTTGATTCCAAACCTTGACCATCTAGCAGCTGGATTATTGAGTAGACAAGACCAAAGGGCACCATCAAATGGTCATGCTGCCACTGATCTATCGATTGAAACACAATATCTTCTTTCCAGATTGGCAGCAGGCTCGTCACCAGAAGCTCTGGCATTGCTTCTCCAAAGCAGTGGACAGTTGTCTACGTCTCCAAGGCATGATGCTCCAGGGTCTCACCCCCTTGCACAGGAGGCAGCAGCAGGTCCAGTGCTGCAGCAAACACATGCTTCCTCATCTGCCCCTGACTCACTCAGGATGCAGGCATGCCCTTCACAAAGACTAGTTGGCAACTCATCTTGTGGGCATGCTGCAGTGGTGTCAACCCCTGTGCCTGATAGCCCACATGTGTCCATAGAACCTTTCATAAGGTCTACTGATAGCAGCTCCCTGGCAAGGCCAATTGCTGAGCGACCAATGCTCAATCCTGACCGTTTAGCTCTGCAGGTTGACCAGGCGCCTCCAGCAACACCAATAGTGCAAAGATTGTTCCCTCAGCAGTCAACTGCTAACCACTCAACTGCAGCCAATGGGAACAATGCTAGCTGGAGGACTGATGCAGGAATGTCTTCTGCAATAGGTAGTCGGGGAAGTTCTATGGTTTCAAGTTTTGGGACCCATGAGACACAGCCGTCATTGAGGCCAATTCCAGCTGATCCTCGCCCAGCAGTGCAGCAGCCTGCAATTGTGCAACTCAGTGACAGTTCACAATCAGGGTCAGATGAACAATTGCCAGTTCTTTCCTCTGCGGATTCAGAGGTAGCAGCTTCAAATGTAATAGTTTTATTTGGCAAATTTTGTTTGTGGGTGCTTAGTATTGCATGAAACTTTTATGCCTTGGTCCATCCTGAGTCAATCGTGGGGTGGACTGATATGTCCAGTAAAAGTGTTAGGAAATGTACTATATTTATGGGTTCTTAATGTTCTTGTCTGATTTGAGTGGTGATTTTGAAATGTTGTTTGTCAGAGGTGGACTCCTACACGTCGAATATTACTCAAGCTATTTGATCGGAGTCCTGAAGACTTGCCTGCTAATCTACGAATGAAGGTGAATTTACAACAAACAGCACCTTTCATGTCTGTCTCTACTTTGCTGTTAGACTTATTATGCTGATTTGGATTATGATGCTAGATCCCTTGTTTGATGTGACTGTCAGCTGTTATTCAAACTGCTCTTTTGGTTTTGTTTCCTGTTTTCTTTAGGGTTGTGGTTTTTTCTCTTTTTCCTGTTTTGCTCATATGTCAGTCAGATCTGAAATCTCTATAACCTTCTAATTGGGTTATATCTCAATTCTATTCAGGCTGACTTCAATCAGCTGTATGGAGAAGGTTTTTGGGTACTTATGAAGCTATTACCACTTGTTTGATCTGATGCAAGTTTTTCAAAGCAGGTAGCAGGTGGAGCATGATGGTAGACATTTCAGGTCAGCTCACTTGCAAAGACTCTCCTGCATAGAGTACTGATCATCTGTCTGTTTCTTATCCAGATTGATGTGTGGCTGGCACGCCTACCTACGGACATGGAGAGCTATATAAGACCTGGTTGTGTTGTATTAACTATTTATGTTTCCATGCCACATTCTGCATGGATGCAGGTGTGTACTGAAATCTCTTCAATGTAGTTTTACTTTCTTACTTCAAGCTTTTTGAGATTTCACTCTTTTGTGTGTAATTTCACTCTGGAGGAAAGCCATGTCAGTGACTGCAATAGACCTCCACTACAAATATGGGGTTCAAACACTTTTACGTGTACTGTTGAAAAGAGCCTCTGAAGACAGAAGAAGACTCCTGCTCATTACTTTGTGAACCTTCCTGCAGGATTTACATCACATTTGAAATCTGTCTGAAGTCATGCTTACTGAATGTGAGAGAATCTTGCTGGACATGATGGTGAGCATGTGTGTTAGGATACTGGTTACTGTTGCTGATGATTAGTTGTTATTTTTATGCAGTTAGATAGGGACTTGCGAGGAAGCTTGGAAAATTTACTCAGTACATGCAATGATGAGTTCTGGCACAAAGGCCGCATCCTGGTGCAAGTGGAGCACCAAAGAGTTTTGATTGTTGATGGTTAGTTGCATGCCACATTTCATGGAGACCTTTCAGAGATGCATTAACACATGTATGGATGACAGTGTCATTGGGTACTGTAAAGAGCTTGTGACAAATGGGCCCAGCATGAAGTCTCTCTTTTAGGTCTTTTCTGATGAACTACATGATGGGTTTCTGTCGCTCTAGAGCCTTTGATGAGCAGTGCTGGCCCTGTGTTCATATCAAGTGTTTTGGAAGGCTTGATATGATCAGGAAGGTTCTGTTATGTTTTCAAGCGGGTGGAGTGAGTCTGATAACAACTGCATGTTTATTGCATTGATATTGCAGGAAATATTATGGAAAGGAAATTTGTGAATCCATTGAGTCATCCCTACATTCAATCAGTGCGCCCCCTTGCAATTGTAGCTGGTCAAGAAACCAAGATCTGTTTCAAGGGTTTCAACCTTGGACACTCTTCTGGCACCAGGTATCTGTTATTAACACTCTGAAAATTTTAGTTGTTTTAGGTGGGGGTGTGGGTGGCAATGATAAGATTGCCCTTCATTGTCTGACATGTTGCCTTCGTCATAAATCAAAAGTAAAAGAGTGCAAATCTCTGGCTTGCTCCTTACAAAGAGACATTGATTTTTTGATTCTCTGTTTGTTCAGGTTACTTTGTGTATACCAGGGAAAGCACTTGTCACAAGATTCTTCTACTAGTGTGGAGGATGAAGAAGCAGACAGTGCTAGTGATGAAAGTGATGGAGAACGTGATGAAGTTGACAATTATGGTGACAGCTTTGTGGATGATTGTGGTGTTGTGGCCACAACTGATAAAGTGGAATTCACAGTGGATCACAATTTCACTCTCCATGGGGAACATTCTGATGTTGTGGGTCGGTGTTTCATGGAGGTATATTTTCCCAGTAGATGTAGATCATCAGTGCAAACATGTGAAGCTCAAGAGTGATCTGAGTTTGCACATTTGATTTATTTTCACAGTGAGGGAAGGATGGCATCTGTGGGACCTGATAAGTTTTGTTTTTGAGTCGATTGTGACTTCAAAAGAGTTTTCTTCATATATGTGGTTATGATGGCTGCAGGCAGAACAAAATCTTAGGGGAGGTAATTCAAAGCCAGTCATAATTGCAAACACATCAATGTGCAAGGAGCTCTGCAAGCTAGAAGAGGAAATTGAAGCAGCAACTTTACGTGCAGCTGATACAGCGAAAAGAGAAGGACTTGAATCCTTTGATGTTCTGGTCTGTAGTGAGGTGGCACGTGCTGTGGTGGAAGAAGATGTTGCATGCTTCTTACATGAACTGGGTTGGTATTTCCAGAGCAGCAGCTATTGGCAATTGAATAACAACTCTGGTTCTCTTGACATGGTATGTGATGTCATTTCTAGTTTCATGTGTTTCCTTTCATGGGCTATCAAGGTATTGATGGTTGCATGCTGTGGGATTGTTCAATGTGGAATGATATTTGTGACAGACAGTCTCCCGATAACAACTACCAGCAGATCTACATAAGTGGTTCCAGGACCAGAAGTGCAGAATATCAGTGTGAATTTGATCATGAGCTCAAGGAAGGAAACTGGAGTCATATGGATGGCTAAGACCTCTTGAGAGCTGTCTCTTCAAATTGAGCAGTCTTTCTAGGAATACCTCACATTACCCCTTTCGTTGTTTTATTGCAGGTTCAGGCTTTCCGATTGAAGCGTCTGTTGGTCTTCTCAGTTGAACGTGATTGGTGCACGGTCGTACGAAAACTGCTGGATATGCCCTTTGAGAGAGCCAAGTCTGAGTCTTTTTTCACCAAATTGTCCCATATTGTGCAAGATGATATGAGTTTATTACATCAGGCAGTTCGCAGGAAGTGCAGACCCATGGTGGAGCTTCTGTTGGCATATGTGCCTTCATCCCTCACAAAAGAAAGTGATGTTGGGTTGGAGACTTTACAGAGAATAATGCAATTCAAATTGCAGTGGGGCAACTTATTCAGGCCAGACATGGCTGGGCCAGCAGGCTTGACACCTTTGCACATTGCAGCTAGCATGAAAGATGCTGAGGATGTGGTCGATGCCCTCACAAGTGACCCCTGTCAGGTCTGTTCACAATTTTACTATATTCCTGCATTGAGTTTGGTTTATAGGATGTTTTGAGAGGCATCTTATGATGTGACCCAAGTGACCCAAATTGCGTACCAATGAGCTGCATTAGTGGATCTAGTTGATATTGTGAAGATAACACATTCCTCACTTGGTGGTGCCTGTACAGGTTGGGTTGCATGCTTGGGTCAACAAGCAGGATGAGAGCGGGCAGACACCTCTCAGTTTGGCACTTCAAGGAGGAAATCTCAAGTCTGTAGAGTTAGTGAGAGTTAAACTTGCTCTCCTTGATAGTACAGGAGGAAATGTGGCTATCAATATCCCGGGGGATTCTTTTGCTCACATTCCAGATGGAAAGTTCCATGAAGGTGCATCAAGGTCAATTTCAAACTTGCCAGCTGCTGTGAACCTGCCTTTGTGGGGAGACCACAGTTCTGCTTCAGGGAGGAAGCACAATGCTGGCAAGGCTCCATCATGCAGGGCTTTGGCAAATCGCCCTGGCAAGCATGGTGCCCTGCATGGCTATATTCCTAAGTCCTTCTTGCTATCTTTGGTGTCAATTGCAGCGGTCTGTGTTTGTGTGTGTCTGGTGTTCAGGAACGCTCCGTGTGTGAAGTTTGTGATGCCTCCCTTCCGTTGGGAGCATTTGGGTGGTGGTCCACAGTAGAGTAGGAGATGCCTTGCTTAGGCCTACAGCATGCTTAATAGAGACTGGCTGGTTCAGTGCTGGACCAAATGAAGAGAGTTTGTGCCGGCCTGTATTTGTCTGTTGTCAAAACTTTACCAACGATGTTGTCACTGCTGCTGTTAGTGTATGATTTGTCTATGAGGTCTCTTCATGTCAAGCACATCCCAAAGCCACAAATCCTTGCAGTTTACATTCTTGTGTAGAGATCAATTCTTTTAATTTTTTTTTCTGTTAAATTTTTTTGGTACTAAAGCAAAGCCATTCTGTTTGAAAGATTCTTTTTTTTGGCCAAAGAAGATGGACACCCTCATGTGCTATCTTACCCAACCTCCTGTCCTCTTTCAATTATGGGGCTATTGTGGTGGATTTGCTGCGCAGACTCCAAAGTGGAGTTTAGGATGTAGGATAGCTTGTGTTGGTCTCAGCCTGGGTTGCATTGTAGTGTACGTATTTGAACACCTCATTAAGAGTCTTTCTGCTTTGAAGAGACCTGAATTGGATGTGCTTATCATTTCTTTGCTGATCAATCCATTTGCCAATGCTGGTCTGCCTGGAGGGCCATGACCTCCTTGCTATTGTCAAGGAACACAACAGATACCAGGATAAGTTGTGGCAGCTTGTCACTGCTATTTGTGATGACTGGGATGGTCTGACACCTTTTGAGCAACTCTCATAAGGTTGTGACTGCACTCATTGTCATGTTATCTGTACATAATTCTTGTGGAAATTTCTGTGCAATTTGATATATGTGTGTGTGTGTGTTCTAGTGGCTTTGGCAGGTGTTGTGAATCCAAGTAGTCACCAGTCTTGTGCTTAAAGGATATATGTTCAGGGTGCAGGAGGCTCCAACCACTACCATTTATGTAGACCTCTCTATGCTGTTGACTTAGATGCATGCTTGTACAGGGACAAGCTAAAATGAAATGAAGCTTATCCTCACAAGCTTGTTGCAGCTTGAACAATGATACTATCGAGACTCTTTTGATTGGCTAGGTCTGTTGGGTGTCAGCCAACATCACGACTGAGTCAGTCTTCCCATTGCTTTCAGAAATGGAACAGAGATGTGGGACACACACTTTGTATAATGGTTTGCCCTAAAATCTTGGCAGATTGTTATACAATTATCTACACCCACTGTCAGGAGTTGATGAAATTGGTGGGTAGGTGTGGCAGCTCATTCATCAATGCTATTTGTGATGAAGGTGATGATCTGACACTTTGTGAGTGACTCTCATAAGGTTATGATTGCACCCATCATCATGTTACCAGGAAATTTGTTGTGGAAATTTATCTGCAACTTTGGAGATATATGTCGGTGTCAAGGACCGTCTACTGGCCCTGTCCTTTGTGTTGATATGATTTGTTCATGTTATTATGAGAAGTGTAGGTTTCATTGTCTATTTTGTCTCTCGTTTTTGAACGGGTGCTTCAAATTGGAGGGATCTATAGCCAAATCTATTTTGACAACTTAAGTTTCAAGTTTTGAGGGTAAGATAACCCTTAGATTGCAAGTATTTGCAAAGAAAAGCATTTTCATCTAGTTAGTTCTATAGGTTACATTAGTAGTAGTGTGTGTTAAAGATTTCACCTAGTTATATAGGTTAGATCAAAGGAGAGTGTGAGTCAAGGATATGAGATCAAATTATGACCTTCCCATTTTATTCCACATCCTTGTTTCAACTAATGGCTTTATGCGGTAAATCGTGGTGTTCCCTCCTTATTCCCCATGCCTCACAAAGGCCAAAAATTGGGCATCTTCTGTGCATGCTACCTCACTACAATTAAGATTTTCAACTTCTTTTGTTCTACCCATAGGAAAGAGACTTAAGAGACTTAGAGACTTAGTGAAAACATCTATTTGGTAGATGTCTAAATTTCAGCAATTTTTTGGGTGACAAGTTAATCAAAGTGTCATTGTGAAGAAAAATTGAATTTTGAGATGCATTCCCCAATTAAATAATAAGTTGGGAACTAGGCCCATCCTAAAACTAGAACTTGAGGCTCTTATAAAAATTAAACCCATCAAACTTAAAACCTTTGGTCGAGAAAATTTGTCTCAGACTTAGAATCACTGGGTTTTACTTTTTGAAACTATTAACTATACCTAGTATGAAAGGGTGAAAGCACAAGCAAATATTCACAAAATGTAGGTCAAAAGAGTTGTAGTCATATTTTTACACATAATTATAAGAAAATAGAGTTGAAATTTTTTCAATCATTGTCAAACCATCATGATGCTAAATATTAAGTTAATAAGTTGTTGTATGCAAAGTTTGAAAAACTTTAGTGTACTAAAAGAAGGTCAAAAATAATTTGATTGGTGGAATTGTGTTAAAATATATGTTTATATTAAAATATTGATATATTATTACTTCTATCTTTGAAGTTAAAAAAACATAACTAAGTTTTAAGTGACACTAACCAAGAAAAAATTTTAATCCAATATTTGATCTACTTATTTGCTTATTTTATTTGTTTAGACAACCTCTAAAGTAAAAATAAATAAATAAAATTAAATCTATTTTAAACATGTGACTTGTCAATATTGTTGACATAAATTTAAATAACATGTTCATATTGATCATTGAAATAAATAATTTTTAAAAATTAATATCATGATTGTTTAACATTTTTCTTGACAAGGATTATGAAGTGTATATTTAATTGTATTTTCATTCAAAAGGGTTTTTCTTTTAGAAAAATTTCTAAAGCAAGATTATAAACCAATGTTGGTTGCTTCTTGGTTCTTAGAAAAATTGTTGAATCTACATCTAATTTATTAAAAATGAAAAAAATTGATTTCAAATCTAAAAAATATTCTTAAAAACTAAAATAGGTCGATTTTAAGGTTAAATCAAAATTTCTTGGCCAAAACTTTTGAATTTGACAATAAATTTATAAGAACTAGTCCAACCTTTATAAAAACCTACAATAATGACTTAAATGTGAGGACAATTTTGACACATGTTATAGTAAATTGGTTGGTCATAATACACATAAAAACACAAAGGAACTTTGTGATCTAGGTAGACTTCAGTTGCTTCTGGGGTTGAAAGATGAATTATAAAGGAGCTTCGGGTGCACCTAGTGCATTTTACATAGTTGGATTTGGATGAGAGATGCAAAAGATATGGCCTCTAGAAGTTTTTGGTCTCATTGTCCAAAAAAAAAAGTCACCAAACATTTTTTCTATCTATGTCAAACAATGGAAATCTTTCAATGAACAACTTCGCACTGACACATGTCATAAATCCACCTTATCACCAAACAATTTCATGTTCAAACTAATCATGTTCGTTGAGAAAACTAAACACCTTTATTCAAGGGTTGAAATTAAAACCTTAAAACAAGGCAAAACAATGTTTGATTATCAAACCCTAAAGATTTGTTAAACCTTAAATTAGCCAACGTGTTACCATGTGGCATTAACCTAGAAACCCCCTACCCCTTCCCCCTTTTGTCTCCTTTCTGTGTAGAGGTTAAATTCTTACATCACATTGTCCATCACCTCTTCAAGCTTTCTTCCCCCATGCATCTCTTTTCTGTGCGCGACCCCTGAGCTTTCCTCCCCCATCCATTTCCTCTCTACATGCGACCCCCAAGCTTTCCTCCCCCATCTATCTCCTCTTTACGCGCAGGTTGAGTCCCTTCAATTCAATTTTTGTTCCCCCTTTTATCTCCTCTTTACACACATGTTGGGTTCCCCCTAACTTGATTCTCGCTCACCCTTCCATCTCCTCTTTATGCATGAGTCAAGTTCCCCCTGATTCAATTCTCATTCCCCCTTCCATCTCTTCTTAATGCATGGGTTGAGTTTTTCTTGATTCAATTCTTGTTGACATTTTTGTGTTGTAGGTCCATGGTTCCTAGCGTGAAGCTTTAATGTGTGCGCAAATGTCTTGCAAGTATGGCAAGGCCCAATTTTAAAGATTAAAAGGAGTTCGAACTTCTGTGGTTCAAACTTCTTGCTCAAGTTTTTTTGCAAGCAACATGAATTTTTTTTATAGTTTTGATGGTGTGTTTTCTAATAAGTAGTTTAGTAGTGGATGATCTTGGTTCTTACTTACTATAGGTCTAGTTTTTCCCATTTCATTTGTTGTAGCTTGATACATTGCTTGAAGTAGGTTTTTCTACATCTTCCAGACTAATGGCAATTGAACTTCAACTTGCCTTTCATTGATCTCAATTGAAGTGTTATTTTTCAATTCAAAATTCATCTTCATTGGCTCAAAAATGTACTCTCTCTTATAATGTACTTACATTTGGGTTAAAGATGAACATAGATGTAATGGAGAAGATACATATTTGTAACGGGGATTATTGTGATGATTTGGATTGTACATAATGTTAGTGGTCTAACTTTTAAGTAAATGACTAGAGTGATTTCCATGAATGTATATATAAGTTTCTTTACTATTTGATCAAATTGTTGTGGTTATCAATGGTGTTAGTTTGATTACTTCAATGTAAGAAAATGCATGTAAATTCATTTGACATTTTGGAATTACAAGATTGGAGATCCTTCAATCTTGACATCACTAAAAAATGCACATATGTTAATCTAGTCTACTATGCCTATAATGAGAGATTTGTAAGACAATCATTTCTATATGGAAAATTGCATGTAATTTGCATCACATTTGGAGTTATGTGATCATTAGATATCCTTCAATCTTAACATCACCAAAAAAAAATAACTATTATTCATCATCAACAATAGCTATTGCTCCTTTTAGTTGTTTTGCCCTAACAACAACTACTCTTCTTGACTTCTTGTTCATCCTTAGCTACACATGCTCTCTCTCAGCTATTCCACCCCAATAATAATTGTTCTTCCTCCTAATTGTTCCACCTCAGTAGCTGTTGTTCCTTCTCTTAGCTATTCCACCCTAACATTGACATCTTATTCATCCTTATTTATAGTTGATCCCTTTTCGGCTCGCATTTGAACCAAGGTTCGTTGTTGAACTTGTTTTTGCACCTATGTTATTTCACCAAGATTTTCACCCCTTATCCAAGAGGGTGAGCTCATAGACCCACCTTGAAATTGTAATGAAATCTATTTCCTACCTTTTAAACTACCAAACTACAACAAAATTGGCTCATTCTTGTTTCATAAATTTTTTTGAGCTAGTTTTTCAACTGTAGTTAACATTGTAAGTGACACACTCCCAAGTTCCTAATTAGACCCACGATGGGTCTAAATTATTCACACAACGGAATTGTGAGGAACTCAGGGCATGCTCCCAATTTTCAGCACTAGAAGGCGTAGAGGGGCGTGTTAAAGCTCCGGGATGGGACTAAGAAGAATGACAAGCTTTAGTTACTTACTCGAACTTGCATCAAACCAACCAAAAAGTTGGTTAATTCACTTTCTGAAGCACCTTTGGTGCTAGGACAAGCCATGGGCAACTCTAGACTCACAAGATTCACCACGGCCCGGACTCGGGGGAAGCCACCACCTTCCCCCATATAGTATACTATGTGCCTCTCCATGGCACCCACATCCGAATGGCTTTTTGTCTTGGGATTCCCAAGGAGGAGTCCCAAAACTGTCCTAGTTTGAACTCCCGGGACTTTGCGAGGTCATAACTCTTTGCTCAGACCTCCGATTGGGATGAGGTCTAAAGAGAACTTGTAGCTCTCCTTGAAAGCTTTCCAAAGGTATATCGCACTCCACCTACACGTACCGAGATCGGGTCAATTCCCAACTTTTAGTGGTCGGGAGTCAAATTGCCAATTTGATTCATGACCCTTTTTTTTGCCATAACTTGTGTTATAGATGTCCAAATGGTCCATGTGAGGCCATTTTTGACATCTAAACTTTGATAGCTTTCCAATGATATAAATAACACCCCAATGCGAGGTGTTTTGACCCTTATAATCGAACTCTGAAGTTTCGGGAGTCCCGGAGGACTCAAGAGTCTCGGAGGACTCCCAAGTCCCAATTTTGGGAGTGTGAGTTTCATCCTCACATTTTCTCAAAGTAGGGTTGTGACAGTAAGTGCTTTTCTTGCTAATTTTTATTATTTTTCTTTCTTTTTGTTTTCTCGGATGTGTTTTGTTGCCTCCCTATCCATTGCCTTTTGTCACATAATCTTGAAGTATTTTTTTGATGTTACAACATGGCTTTGAGAATAATCGACTAATGGTTATCTTCCATTGGTCCTTCTTGAGGCAAATGTGGCAATGACAATAAACTATGACAACCCTATGTTAATGATAATTGAGTTAAACTTTTAGAATTTTTCAACTTTGTAGTTTCATCCAATGAAGGTTGTGCTAAATTTTCAATCGTGTTCTTAGACTTTATTACAGATGCATGGTTAGTGACTGTAGGAGTTCTAGGCATGTTCACATAATACCTAGGTTGATTTTCAAATAAAGTAGTAATTTGGAACTTTTGTTGTTGAATTTATGTTGATGAGTTCTTTTACAATTGTATGTTCTATCCAATCTTGTTCATCATCCTCTTGTTCTGGTTCTTTTTCTTCCTTGTCTTGATTTTGTAATGTGTACAAAGTATTAAGGCTAATTTTTGAATCCATAGCCCTAGGGTTAAATGGCCAAATCCTTGTACCTTTGAACCTTGACATGATATTTTTTCTTGTAAGTGCTAGGTCTAGTGTTTTGTTTATCCACCCTACCAATGTTATTTTATATGGTTCTATGTAATTTTTACTAACCATTGCTAGTTCTCTTTCCTTTTTGAAAGTAGTTTTGAAAGGTTTGAGCAAACCACATCTAAGGGTTAAAGTGCATGAGATGTATGAGAAGGCAGAGTAATCATATCTAACCCAAATTCTTGAGCTTGTTCAATTGTCTCAAGGGTGACATGGGATCCATGCCCATCCAAAATGAGCAAATGCCTATTTGTTATGAATATTCCATTTAATATAAACCTTTTGAAAAAAGACAAAAACTTTTTGGAAAGGAAGGTAGTGATCCATGCCTTTGATTGCATAACCATACATGTCTATGGTTTGTAGAATTGTATGTAGTTGTCATGTATCCTCTCTCCTTTAAATATGTAGAACCTTGGCAATGTCGTTCCTAGTTAACAATCAACCACTCTTTGGATTTTGGGATGGTGTTGTACGCCTAATGTGAACTTCGTTTTGCAAGAACCTTTGTTTATAATTGTCTTCATGCTTAGATGCTTGTTTCATCAAAATTCTAGATATGGTCTTCAGCATAGTTGTGTTTATTGTAAAAGGATTATAAGTTATGGTAGAAGCTTTGGCAAGATTGAATTATCAACCCTTGTGTTTGACTAATATCCGATCCTTTAGCTTAATGAATGTTGAGTTCAAGATGTCTTTTCTTGAACCAATATTATTAGCACACATGTTGGTCTAGGTTTCCTAGATTTTGTTTTCCCATACAAATGATCAGACAATGAAGTAAAAGGTATGTTATAGTGCTTACTTACCTTTTTCCTCAATGAAGTTGTCCCATTTTCAATTGCATCCATGGCCTCCTCCAGTGCTTCATTAGTCCGTTTGCCTCTAGTGATTAGAGGATTACATTTATTAATTCTATTTTATTTTCTTGTTAGTTTTTATCCGCAAGATGGTAGCACATTCTCCTTGTATTGACTTGGTTCCTCCTGTAATCCATTTTGCTTCCTATGAGGTACATTGATCATCATGATTTAGATCCCCCTAGTCCCAACCTCCAACACATTGGATGTGTGCAATGTGTCCCTACAAAGGGTACAAACTTAAATCTTTTGTATTTTGCCCAACTTTCAAAGAAGTATGACAAGTCAAGGTATGTTTGAAATACATATGTCTCTAGTTGTTGGGAAGAAGTTATCAATGCATTTAATTGTTCAAAGTTATCCCAATCTAAATCTTGGTTTGTTGTTTTTGTACAAGCAATAGGTGTGTATAACAAAATACAATTTTTTAGAGCTAGATAAAATTTGCATCTCTTCTAACTACTTAGATTTTATCTACAAATTATGGAACTTTGCACCCAACGATAACATAAAAACTTCTTGAACTTTTGGTTGTAAAGTTGATTTATTGCAAGCTTTCTTAGCTGTCACTTTACATCCACATTTGAATCTTGAGTTCCTATTTCTAGCACTAGGATCTGATCCTTGATGTTCAAGTTGTTTTAAATCTTCAATGGCTATTCTACTATTTAGATTATGTTGATCTATCTCTAGTTCTTGTAGCTCTTCTTTGGTTACTATAAGATGCCCTCCTTACTCTGGTTGATATGCTAAGAATGTTGTTTTGGATCCAAAACTTTCTACAACTCCTATGTTACTTTCCTTTTGTTGTTCTAGCCCATATGCTTTCAAAATGTTGATGAAAGATTTCAAACTATGTTTCTAACAATTTGAAAGCTTTGACATGCTGAAATAATTTTGCTTGTGAATTTAAAAGATAGGATTGTGAATCGAAACCTTGCACCATAGCTTTGTGAACTTGACAAATTAATTTTGGTGGGAATGAGATGTGCTTGAATTTGGGGGGAAATTGGAAATCCTTCCTTAATTAATGTGTAGTTGCTATTCTTGCATTGGATTTTTATAAACCCTAATCCTTGTTTATGGCCAATTGTGTGCTATTTAACATGACCTTTGTACCCCATCACCATGGTGATGCTCATTTTAGTGTGCACTCCAATTGCCTATGACCAAACACTCATTCCCACCCCAAACTTGGAGTTGCTGTAAAATTGGACCATTTTTTTCCCTATGACCAAACATTAAAAGTACCCCTCATGAGATTGATGTACACTTGCAAGCTTTTCTTGTTTTTCATAAAGCCAGAACCAAGGAAATGACAACCTTGAGATTATTTGCTTGTAGTGAGCAAAGACACATTGAAAGAAGACAAGATTAGTCCGTGATTGGAGTGATTGACGCCGAGGTTAAGGGAAAAACAAAGATTCGTTGTTGGTTTTGTATTTTGATTCCAAAGCTCATTATAACCATGACTTTGTTGTTGTTGTTGACAGGTGGTGGGGGAACAGAAAGGATGCACATAATGGGAAGTGATGCAAGAGACTTTGAACTTCATCATGGTGGTGTCAAAACAGACCGATCTTCTGAAGCTTTGCTTGCTTTCAAGCTCCTCCTCATGTAGTAGACCTTGTGACTTGTGACCAACCTTTTTTTTTCTCAAGAGCAAGCTGGGTACCTGCTTCTGTCATCTTCTTTTCAGACAAGATGCTTACATTCTCTTCTTCATGTCAGGCATCAGATGCAAGAAGTAGCAGTTCCCAACTTGCTCGCTTGCTACTGCAGGAGTAAGCAGGCATTGGCACCCCTCTGCAGTTGCAGCGTCTTCTTTTTCTCTCTATGCCTTTTTCATGTGATACGGTCTGATTTAGTTAGGCTTGTCTCTTTTTCTCTTGAGCACTGCCATTGTGGACACTCATGGAAAAATGTTTTGTGATGGTATATGTATAGCGGAGTTTTTCACGGATCGAACTGATGTACAATGCCTCCATTGGTGGCACAAGGGTGCTTAACCCTAATTTGGTCAAGGGTGTTTGGACTAAATCAGAAGATGACCGCATACTCGAACTAGTGACCAAACATGGGGCAAGCACATCTGCTGGGGTTTTTCAGTACGGACAACTCAATCAAGAATCACTGGCACAACACTATGAAGAAGAAAGTGGACCCGACCACAGCCACAGATCCAGTATTAAAAGCTTTGGCTGCATACCAAGCACAGCAGGATTCAATGAACCCCATAAATTCAATGGATCAATTGGAATCCTCAGTGAGTATGGTGGGGAAGGTTGGTCTGTTAACAAATGAGGCTACCACTTCTAGTGAGCAGCCAATGTAGCTCTTTCCTCAACTGTATATTGCAATTTGTCTGCAAACCATGAGAACGACCCCAAAAAAATCAGCAAAGGTGCCCATATGCAGAAACAACATCCTGGTTGTGAAGCTCTTGTTGTTCATTCTGGATCTGGAATTTTGCAGTAATCATGTGATGTTGGTCCTCAATCTTCAGGGCAGTCTCAGGGATACTCAGGCTGGTCTTCCAACCAATCACAAGGATATTCTGTTGCTTTTGCTGGGGTGCCCATGTCAAGGACACTGGTACCATTGCTTCCATCACAGTAGCTGCCATTAGGCAGTCTCCCAGAAGCAGGGCTATTGTCCACTGTGGAGTTTCCTAGCCTCCCTTCTTTCTCTGTTGTCAGGCCTGCACTTGAGATTGCATCTTCATCTTCTCAATAATTCCCAAACAAGTCTGTCCCTATATCAATGTGTGCAACAAGGTCCTTCATCCCAACATGCAAAGTGCCAGTCACAGCATCCAATTCGGTGTCTGTGAATCAGGAGATGAAGAATTAAGGTTGTTGCATTAATGGCAGGAGTCACAGTTGAGGTCTTTTGACTGCAGAGATCAGTCTAATAATAACCTTAACAAAAGTGAACAAGATGGCGATGTCACACCTGTACAAACTTGGAGCTTTTGAGATTCTTCTCTGGAAACTCCTTGCCAGTGATATTGTTGATGGAGACAAGTCCAGGATTACCAAGTTCCTATCACAGACCCATCTTCTTCAGGTATTTCTTCTACAACTTTCTTTTTGTCTAATTATTCTATTGGTGACAGTGGTGCCTTTGGAAGATTTTTGCTTTCCAGAAACATTCATGAGGAACCCACCAGAAGATCTGAGGCCAATGCTGTTTATAGCAGTTGATAACTCCAGCTACTTATGACGAAAGTGGTCAGAATGAACATGGCATTTCAGGGTGTGACAGTTCTCTTGACCTCTACTTACCAGAGGGAGTGATATTGAATCTCATGTCAGAGGCGGGTACTGTCTTGGTTGTTTCTGTTCGTTAGTGGATGTGTCACCACCTCATGTACAGTAGTTGTATGTCCAACAAAATCTGAGTAACTTTCATTGTTGTGCAAATATCAGTATGGTTGGTGTGAAGATGTGGCATGGCTTGAGTTGGTACTCTTTCAATCATAAAGCTGTAATTGAACAGATGTCTTGAATCTTATGTTGTGAATCTCACTTCCACTATGCACTGCTATCTCTATTGCCATGACTTAGTGTTAAAGAAATGAGAATGTATGGATGATCAGTCTAGTGCTATTATATGGTGGCAGGATCTGCTAGAATGCTGAATGCAGAGCACCAGTTGGACCGTAATGGTCATCCAATAGTAGCATCACCATCAGCTAATGCTGTTGGTGGTCCCCTCCCCAACCTTCATAACAAATGGTGGTGTTCCACAAACTTGGAGTTGGAGAGATACAAATGCTAATGGTGAGATCGTGGTCTCTCTTTCTGGGGTTTACTATTGACAACATTACAAAAGCTTCCATCATCAGAAAATTCTTCTATGATCCATCTTGTCACTTTCACAATCCACTAGGGTGAGTGTCCCAGTGAGTGTCTCTCAGATACCTAGTCAAGTTTGGTTAGAATTGAAAGATCACAACCTGCTGATATCAACCAGGTGAGGCCAGGTCATGGGTATATATCTTGAGCCATGGCTGGTAAGAGATATTATTTGTGATCTTGCAACTTGGTAGGAGCTTTCTCTCAAAAATGTGGACCACCCAAGGTTGGCAAGAGATTCCATTTCAATTATGCAAGCTTTACTGATGCCTAACCTGCATTGTAACAATCAGGGTGGGTCAGTCTTGAGAGGAGTACCTCTGAAAGTTTGGTTTAAGAAGCAAGTAAGCATGTGGCCTGGAGGCAAACATGCAGTCTTGCTCTTGCACACATGCTTATGCTTCCTGATGAAAAGGATTTGACCATAAGGAGTTGGATTTGTGGGTTTAGGGTTCCAAGCATGCTCTATTCAGAAGATTTATTGTCAGTTTTTTGCATGGAACAAAGTGAAAAATTGGTAAAAGTCTCAGGTCTAGTTGTGGTATTTCTGCTAGTAGTCTGTCTACATGTGTGCTGACGTGTGTGTCTGTAGCCTATATTGGGAATACTGATGTTCTGTTTCTTTTGTTCATGGGTTCCAGCTTTCTGTATTATTATTAACTTCCATCTAGATACTCTCTTGTGTCACTAACATCAAATGCAATGCACTCACTGATCATTGTCAGTAACAATGTTTGAGTTGCAATGAAACTTTACAGTAAACAATGCAAAATGGTGTTGATGGGTCTGTTCATGGAGCAGTTTGAAGTGTGAGGAAGTAGTCCAAAGAAAATAAAGAAAGCAGCTGCTTTCAATTAACCACCATTTATGAAAGGCAGTAGTAAAGGGTGCTGCTTTCTTTCTTAGTTGAAATTGTTGGTAACTTAGGCATTGTTTGTTACTGTTTCTGCAGGTCATCATGACTAATGAACACTTGGAGACCTTGAGGCACCGGATTCCAGTATATGCAACCATTTGCCAACAGCTGGTGGAAATGCACAAAACTAGCCTTGCCAAACAACCTCCTCCTCTGCCTGGTAAGGCAAAAGTGATTATTTTCATATGCAAACCTTGTAGTCTGGATGATATGTAAACATAAGTGTTAGTAAAACCCAACAGAAGTCCATTGGAACTCCAGCTTGACATTTGGCACAACAGAGTCAGAAAAGATGGGTGTGGAAAGAAACCTTGGACCTTATTTGGGGCTTTTGTAGACATTAATATCTAGTGCTTCTCCCATAACAACTTCCACATTGGACTAAATGTTGGAGGCTAGGTTACATATCTTCGGGCAGTGCCTCATTGTGTTAATGCCAAAATTTGGGCAATCTAGCTGCCCAATGTATTGCAAGGACAGAACCTCAAATGTTTGGCCACAAGAGCTTATTCCTTTTTTGCTTTTTTGCTGATTTTTGGACACGAAATTTTCTACAAATGTTGGGTTTGGGGTTTCACGGTTTTAAGGTGATTGGGTATTTTGGGTGTCTAATGCATAGGGCACCTAAATAGTTATTATAACTTCAAGTATGTACTATAACTTATCTTGAAGTTGCAACTTTGTTTGAATCTAAATTTTTTTGTTGATTGAATTAGAGCTTGGATTCAAGAACTTGTTTCCAAGAACTTGCAACTTGATTTGAACTTTCTATTGCACTTGCATAATGGGCATGCTTCTTGACCACGACTGATTGGAGGTCTATTGGGATTTGTTTGTGACTTAATCAAATAAATGAAACCCTCTCATTGATGGAATCTATAATTTGTTGAATCAAAAACTTACAACTTGATTTGAAAATCAAACCTTGAGAGGGAAAATTCAAAATATTAATATTTTAAAATATCAAAATATCATGAAAATTTGGAAAAGTTGACAAACAAATGATTTATAAAATCAAAATTCTAAAGATAATATTTGAAGTGTTTCGACAACATTAAAAAAGAAGAATTGAATTAAAATTGGAAAAATATTTTTCATAAATAAATAAATAAATGATTTAATCAAAAGAATCAAAATAAAAATAAATATTAAAAAAAAATCTCTTTTGAAATAAAAATTGAAATAAAAGTCTTAAAATTCTAGTGAAGATTTTGTAAATGAACATAATTTTGACAACAAATTCAGATGCTGAATTCATCACTACATCATTTAACAAAAATACCCGATAAGCTTTATATACAATCACAATTTATAAAACCCCAAAAATAAAAAATATATTTTAATTCAATTTTGGAAACCATATTAAAAGACATGCTTAAAGATTATCCAGTTAATTTAATTGGAGATTTCAACATAAACATGCTAAAAATAACACCTTGATCAACAACATTTCAAACCCCTATGTCGAAATACAAATTGAAATTCATATTTTCTAAAAGTACAATCATTAATAATACACAAATAGACCATATTTGGACTAATGCACCAACACAACAATGTCATTCAGGAATAACACAAACCTATTGGAGAAATCATAAACTTGTATATTTCATATTTTAAATTATTGAATTATGTTCCCCAATTTATTTTATCACGAATATATTACATGTAAAATATATATACCATCTATCATGTTTGTGAAACAAAATCCATCAATTGCCATTTAAATTGAAATTAAATTGTGAATAAGTTTATAGTTTCAAAATAGTAATTGTGTGTTAAAATTGTGAACTAAAAGAATTATTACAATACAATATAATACAACAATTAAAATAAACAAAGACAAAGAACAACAAATTCACCTTTAAGGTACATACCTAGTTAATTACTCACATACTTATTTTTTAAAAAATGAATAAAATAAACAAACAACACAAATATATATACATGCATACTTACTTATGTACATATAAATCTATTTAAATATTATACTATTAAATAGGTAGGGCTTGTGTGTCATGACACCTTGTTTTGCAATGCATGCACTTACTTACGACCTACCTACTTACCTATCACCAACCTATTTATTACTTAGTAACGTAGCTTGTGCCATTAACCCAAATGTGAACACATTGAGAGCTTAACTTAACTCACTTTTCCTTCAAAACACAAATTTTAAAATTTCTTTCAATTTTCAACAAGAAAAATTGCTTGAAAATCAATATTTTTTATACCTTAGCTTTGAAAATTGTGAAATAAACTCTATTAAATCTAACTAGTTAAGGCCTTTCCAACAACACCAAGAATGCCCCCAAATTCCAACACATTTTTAAGTTTCAATTTTATTTAATTTTCATTGAGAAAATGGTTCAATAATCATAGCTTCCACAACCATAGCTCCAAACAATATAAAGCCAATTTGGTGCACCCGTATTCATCGAAAGCTTTCTAAAAATACCAAGAATGTGGCATGAAGTATCGTGATTTGGGAGATTTCAGCATAACAAAAACAAAACAAAACTACCTTGCTTCAAAGATATACTAGTGTAGCTTGTGCTTGGGCATGAACACATTGAGGGCTCAACTGATTTTTCCTTCCAAACCCAATTTTTGCAATTTGTTTCAATTTTTAGCAATGAAATCCATTTCAAAGATCAATATCTTCTACACCTTTGCTCTGAAGATTGTGAAACAAACTCTGCTAATTCCAACTCACCGGAGGGCTTTCCAACAACACCAAGAACACTTCCAAATTCCACTACAATTTTCAGTTTCAAATTTTATTTACTTTTCATTGAAAAAATGTTTCAATAATTGATACCTTCCACATTGTAGCTCCAAACATTCTCAAACCAAGTTGGTGCAACCCTACTTATCAAGAGATTTTTGAAAGTACCAAGAGATCAACATGAAGCACTTTGGTTTGGGAGATCTTAGCGTGACAAAATTAATAATAATAATAATTAAAAAAAAAAACTACCTTGCTTCATAGATAAATATGGCTACCAATCTATTTCCTAAGTATCTAATAGTTACCTATTTATTATCAAACCCAACCTACATATAATGTATTCTTAATATATCTTTGATAAACCTTAATATACATCTAGGGGCTTTAAAATTCCATGTCATAGTTGTTGCCATAAATTGGTTAGTAATGAAATTAATGAGATACGTAAAGTTATACTTAGATGAGAGTAATCCTAAAAGTCATCCAATTAAAAGGATGAAAAAACCATTAATTGTAACCTTGTCACAGAAATGACAAAAAATCAACAAGGCTCAAACTTCAAATGTTGTTACAAAAAATGACCACACGTAGTTGCATGCCACATTTAGTCACATCTAGTTGCAAATATAATAATTACAAATGACAAGATTTT
>Ga0209611_10003511_pt1 | contig 27103 bp, 17 predicted proteins | sample S1TSphgellanicum_3_FD_187693 | JGI IMG/M metagenome (GOLD analysis project Ga0209611, IMG submission 187693) | Host-associated microbial communities from peat moss isolated from Minnesota, USA - S1T2_Fc - Sphagnum magellanicum MG (SPAdes) (version 2) | ecosystem: Host-associated > Plants > Peat...
TTAAATGTGGCACACAAAGAGAATTTTTTATGCTTTAAAGCCTCACATGGAAAAAGGAAAAAAAATGTAAGAAGAAATTACATATTACAATTTGAATTTTATTTAACTATTGGTAAACACCAACTTCCAAGTGAGTGGGATGCAAGATTTTCTTTACATTTAACAACATTGTGCTACATGGGATGCTTAATTAATGAATGTTACCAGTGGTTCTTTGATTCTGATTCTTTTCTTCCCCACAAACTAGAATTGACAGTTCTTTGTTAATTCAAACAACTGCACAACGTTATTCTGAACTTCATGTCATAGATACATAAGCCACTGTACTCAAAATTGTGCACAACCCCAACCCCTTCTGCCCCTCCAGAAGCTCTAGGTGCAGCTGAAACTGTGCATGTGAAGTAATCAACCTCTCTTGTGACTCACCTCACAAGTGTGGGCAAGGCCTGCAAGATTTGGAATGCAGTCAATGAGTGATGCCACCACAATGACCTCCTATTGCCCACCTAGCTCCTTCAACCTTGATTCTTTGCTTGCAAGCAGCAACTCCTCCTTCACATCAATTGCTACAAAAATCAATAGAAGGGTATCAAACATGATCCCAATCCTTTCATAGCCATTTAGCTCACTTCTCATGTTTAAACTAAGGTTGGGCAGTTTTTAGAAACTCCACCAAACCCCCGTTGGGTATCAAGGCAGTTTTAGGGACGATGACCATAGTTCTCAAAAAATCAAATACCTAGTTCCAACATATATCCACAATTATCACAAAGTATACCCAGTTCTAATATCCAACCATGATTCTCAATTTTTAGGGTTTAGGGTTCTAGGTTAGGGGTTTTAGGTTTTGGAAATTGAACAAAATGTACCTTGGACAACAAAATGTACCTAAGGAAAGAGTTCCGAAAGTTGTAGTGTCATTTCGTAATGTGTCACCATCCTCATCTTTTATAACCGGATGTGAAACATTATACTCATGATATTGTAAAGAATTGATCTTCTTCTAGAAGTCCCAAGTACCTCCCTGGGATGTCATCGTTAACAGCATTGACATTTCTGCAGACAAAAAAGGTGTTGAAAGCAACAGGTGGTGGTTTAGGTCTAGAATTGTTGGAATATGACCATGTTTTTCAGAACTTTTATCATTGTGAAATGCAAGTAGCTTCGCATTGAGAGTGACCGCATCTTTAGCCATTGCCTCCTTTAAACCATCCCTTGCTTCTTATAAAACACATAGCAAGAGAGGCACAAAAAAAATAATTTTCACAGAAAAGGTTTGACCAAGCCATAAAAGAAGATGGCACCATCAACAAAGCATTAGATCACAATAAAATAATAACGCCAGACACAATTGAAACCCAAAATGGGTTTAGGGTTTATGTCTATTTTTCATTTTCTCTTTCTTTATTTCTTATGTTGGCTAGGTCACATGGAGGAAAAGTGTTATTTGGTCCACAATTGCAACTAGTGCACATTCAAAAGCCAAATCATCCACTATCTGTATCACATGAAAGCCACCCAAAATTAGACCCATACACACATCATAGCAATGCTTTAAATTCCAACAAAGAACTAAAGAAAGGGGGAGACAATCACACATTTGCTTTTGGAGGTACAAAAAATAACACTTCTACAAGGCTTCTTTTTTTTGGTGTATTTATTGCCCTACCTGTTAGCTAGACTGCTTGTTTTATTCTGCTTCAAACTCACCCTATTAGAATTAGTCTCACCCTTGTTTACGCAAAACACTCCTCGTGGTGTGACCATAGAAAGTGGGTCAAACTTATCCAAATATCTCTTCACTGATAGCCTCATCCTAGCTCACATAAATAACACAAAAACATTGTCAGCTTTTTAGTGCAAGTTTGAGTCCTGCCCAATGCAAAAGCCAAAGCTTCCTATGGGCTCTATTTGCGGTGAGAGTGTGTGCGGTAATTACACTACTTGATTTTCTTTACAAAACATTATTTTCCTTGTTTACATATAATCAAAATTGATTAATTTTTCTTGTTCCTTGGATTTATCCAAAGTCTATGGTTTCAAGTGGTATATATATATATATAATAGAAACTTGTAGTATGATGATATTAAATAGACCATGACGGGATGGATGGATGACCGAACGGATGGATGATGGGATAGATGGATGAAATGATGCTTCACATCATGACATCCTTTAATATATGTAATAGTTTGAACCCTGTGCCTAATGCACAAGTGCGTGTGTATTTGATGGTACATATTACAAAATTGGTGAACAATGAAAAGGAAAAAAGAACACTACCAATTTTATTAGGAAAAGGACTAAAAAAAAAAAGCTTGAATAGGACACCCAAACAAATTTATTTAAAACTAAAAATTGAAAATTACATTACATCAATTTTAAAAATTAAAAAAATATATATCCTTTTAATATTTTTGGCTACGTAATAACAACTCGAAAATGACATACAAATTGCTAAATCTAACTAAAAAGAGAATATGATTTTTTTTTGAAAGGCATTTAAAAATATTTTTGGCTCCCATAGGTATTACTCCAACATAATATAAAAATATGGTGATTTTGATGTCCTTACTTTCAAAATCTGACAATTAAAAAACCCACCCAAGTTGGAAGCCACTAACTATTTTTAGCATTTTTTGTTTTCAATTTGGCTTGCCATTTTTATTTCTCAAAAATGGCTCCAATTTCCCAAAACACCAAAAATAGTCCTACCTAACATTTCAAACCTACTTCTCTCTTTAAAAACAGAATTGTATCAATCTGGTGGAGTCTTGAAGTTCTTTTTAAAACATCAAAAATAGCCACCAACATTTTTCGGACTTACACAAAAATTCTATCATGCTCAACTTGGAGTTGAATCAGGTGTGGAGTTGTGAGACATCTTCCTAATGCTTAGGCACACAGTCCACCTCTCCTCTTGTCTTCCTCTTGAGACACTGCTTCATTGACACCCCCCACTTGACCTTGCCGACCTATGATATCCTATTAACTATGAATTGAACACCATTAGGTGTGCAACTGTGAGAGATTTTCCTTACACTTGGGCACACGATCCGCCCCTCCTTCTGTCTTCCTCTTGAGACACTAATTCATTGACACATGACCCTATCGACCTCTAATGTCCTACTAGCTATGAATTGAGCACCATTAGGTTGTAGTTGTGAGAAATCTCCTTCCTGACACTTGGGCACACGACACCCCTCCTCTTGAAACTTTTGAGCCACTGATTCATGACACCAAACCTTGCCCACCTCCTAAATTCCTTAATTGCATCCTAAACACACTAACGTCTTGAGCATGCTGACCTTTTGAGCATGCATCTAACCTCCTCCCATGCTTGCACCTCCATAAACCTTCTTTTCATGAGCATCCCTTTTATGTAAACCTTCTAATACGATGCTTCTTGCATTCAACCACAACTGAAGTGCAAAGAAATAACTAAACAAACCCCTAAACCTTGAAATGTAAAGATCCGTCGCCACCTTAAACCCTAATTGACATCCTACCATTTTTTTCCTTTTTTTTGGAACAATTAATCGCACTTATACATATATAAACCAATGAGAAGGCTTAGCATGGACTGGGGAGGGCACAACATTTTCATTCCAAGTTGAAGGAGGGGTTGAAGGAGGGGTTTTTTGCTCAAGAGGTGGTGCTCTTTTGTCTAGGCAAGTTTGCATGAGCCCTAGTTGGCCTATTAAGAAGATACGTTCTAAAATTGGAGTTAACTTACATTTCAACACATTGGCCCTTCTCTTTTGGTGGTTTTCTTTTCTGATTTTATCCCAAGTACTTTGCCTAAAATTGATTTGTCACATATATAAGCTAAAATGGTGTGTCACGTGGAAGCCCCTATGCTTTTATTTTAAATAGTGGGGATGACATAGTTGCATCCGTCCGGATGGATGACGAGACAAATGGATGAAATGATGCTTCATGTCTTGATGTCCTTTAATATATGTAATTTGTACTTGTTACTGAAAATTGCATGAACTAACAACATGGTTTAACAAGTTTGTGGAATAGGTTGTAAATTGTTAGGTGTTGAGGATGGTCTTACCATACATGTTGTCAAAAACGAACTCCAATAAAGGAAATCACCAATTGAAACCTTAGAACCTTTGATACCCATAAAAATGGGGGTTTATTGTTGTTCCTATCAATTAGTTATGGGTGCATCATATGTTCAAAGGTTTTTTTTTTAATGATAGGTTTCATTCCTTGGCCACTCACCAAAAAAATAAAAGAGGTTTCAAAACTTTAATACATCCAAAATATAAAAGATGCCAAGTTTGGCTATTTTTCAAGCATAAGTTCAAACAAAAAGTCAAGACTACATACTAAACAAAGAGCACATCAAAGAAGAAAGCTAGTAGCTTACTCCTCTCCTTGCTTTTGTCCCCTTTATGCCCTTCTCTAAAAGACTAAAACTTCACAATTCAAAATTCAAGCTTACATCATTATATTTCATTCACCCAAGAAAACTTGACAAAGTTTTCACACGAGAAATGTCATTGGACCCCCCAACTAATTTCCCCCCATATTTAGCAACCAAATCTCAGGTTAATTAGAGAATGCTTTTTTGGGTGTACCTATATTATCATACATTATAATTCACTAGAAAAATTTTGTCCATTCCAACCACATGTTTGTCACTTTGTCTAATTAGTGTCTAAAGCAACTCAATTTGCAAACACACTTGTATGAGTCCTATGTGATAGCTTAGTTGCAAATGTTCATAGTCACATATACCGCTAAACTTTAACAAATCCAAATTTTAATCATACATGCAATTACAATGTGTGAGTACCATAAGTTTCAATGAAAATATTGATGAAAAATGAAAATATATCATCCATTATGGGTGGCATCCATTGATGGTTGATAATTAAGTTGTTTTTTCAACTATATTTGCAACTTTACATAAATGACTAAATGACAAATGGCATTTTTGCTATTGTAATTCAAAATGTACAAATTAATTTATTGGCTAATAGGTTACTAGAAAGGACTATTATAACCTAATAGATAAATTAAATCAATTAAGCTTAATAAGTTAAGTTAAACTAAGCAAGTCTTGGTACATAATTGGTAGCTTAGCTTAACTTACATACTTATTTAATTGGCCTAATATATTTATAGGTTTAGTAGGCTAGATTGACAAGCATAGTAGACTAAATTATGAATGTTAGACCTAGTTAGGCTAGGTAAGCTAGATAGGTAGTTGGTAGGTGAGATCATTAATTAATTGGTAGTTTAAGTAGTAGGTAGTAAGTAGGATAGATAGTAGGTAGGTTGTTGTGTAGATATGCAATCATCTTTTTATATTAATTAATTAATTAATTAAGTTAGGCACTTAATTAATTAATTAGATAAGGTAGGTAGTTGATAATAAATAGGGTAGGTACTAGTAGGTAGTAGGTAAGCTAAGCAAAAAATATTTTATTATGTGGATATGTCATAATGTTTTGTATTAATTAACTAGGTTAGATAATTAATTTATTAAATGTATTATCAATTATTATTATTATAGGTAGGAGATAGGAGCTCCGTATCCAAACTTTCAATCTATTGCTCCTTTCTCACATTTATTAGCACCATGACCTCTTCTAGCTCCAAATTGTGTTGGTGTGGACGTTTCCCTTGAGCATCAGTAGTGTTGCGACTTCTACCTGCATCCTTTTTTTGTATTTTTGGGGTCGAATGAAGCCTCTCCCTTGGTGAGTGCTACACTGGTGTGTAGCTGGAACAAATATGTTTCTCGGAACACTTGCAATCAATTTCAATTTGGAATTGCTTTTGTTTAATAAAGTTTTGATCTAGCTATAGAATCTATTTTACTATCATGAATCATTGACGTCAATTATATTTGTTGAAACATTTTGAGAAATCCAAATGTTTGCAAATACTCAATGTATTGCAATGTATTGACCCTGTTGCAGAATAGATATGTGAGAGTCCTGAAACAATATTGATGACAATTCTATTGTTGAAAGATTTTCAGAATCCACGGTAGTGAGGTTAAAAAATAAATTACAAACTCTAATTATTGAATTTCTTTGATGATCTTGAATTTTGGCAAACCATGTAGAATACAAAATTTACTTGCAGTAACTGTGTTGTTTTGTGTAGCGTCATTCTCATTCTTGGAATCGTTCTCATCGCCAATTGAAGACATCTGTGAAGCTCTTGGTGAAGCATGCGAATTGCCTACGTGAAGCTTTCTATGCAGCGCATGAACTCCGAGAAGCTCTTTCTACAGCTTTTCTCTGAGCGCACTAATTCCGTGAAGCTTTATGTCAAACACGCGAACTGCCTCCCGTGAAGGTCTGGTGAGGCGGGAACTGTGTCTACAAAGCTATGGGTGAAGCGGGAACTATGTCGACAAAGCTTTGGGTGAAATGCGCGCGAACTGTCCCGATGACGACGAGCACACGGGGGGATTAGCTTACCACAGATTTAAAACTCCATTTTTCGTTGCTGTAGTTTAACATCACAATCTCTTCACTGTTTTTGAGAAAAAAATAAAATTAACATTTGGTGATAAATAAACACTTGACCTAACTTTGCTTTGCCATTGTCTGCTACTCATACTTACCATCAAGATAACTCTAGGTGTGAACATACCTTTATTTTCACAATGTTGGGCAATTTTGGAAGAAACACATGACATAGGCTGTGAAAAAGTAAACCAGGGTTTAGAGTTAAATGGAATTTGGAACATTGGAAGGAAAACTATTGTGTGAAGACCAAAGGAAACCTTTTAACAAGTGATTAATCTACTTCACCTATTAGATGTCTGGTACAAAAAGACCCCTTGTCAATGCCTCAATAGTTTCCAGCTTCAACCTTACTTCACCTGGATACCATCGTTGTCAAAATTCAGTGTTAAATTGGGCAACCCTTGAGTTTAATCTATGATAACTGCGAAAAATAACACAATGGTTGCCATTAGTTTCCCATAAGCGTCAACAGACTTGAATACAAAGTGAACATTTCTAAAACATGAAAGGAAGAAAAAAAACAAAACAGAGAAAATGCAATGTCCACCAAATTCCCAACTCTACAATATTTCAGCTAGGTAGAGTGTAGAGAAATTTAATGAACCTTAAAAAAGGCATTGTAAGGATGTGCAGCCAAGGGCTTGGTCACATTGATTGATTATCAAAGGCAACCCCAAGGTGGAGAAAACATTCAGTGCCACAGAGTTGACAATAATTGACATCTTCCTTCTTTGCATCTTTCATGTATCAATATTGTGGCACACAATTCAGGAACATAGTTGGATTTTGGTATAAACATGGCATACACACTGCATGTGTGTGAATAATTTGCACACAAGGTGATCCGTGTTGGGTGTGTATAATATTCAGATAACAACATAAATAAATGTAGATGCATAATAAACAAGTGGCTTATTGCATAGCAGCTCTGGCCTTTATAGCAACTTCAATCCAACTCTTAAAATGGGACATGTTCCATTAAAAAATTCCCAAAAAGTGAACCCAAATTCACAGTTTCTGGTCAATGTTCTCAGCAAGTGGGACCAAATGAAGACTACACCATTCTGTAGTCTCTCCATTAGACAGAGCAAATGAATAGTTTGGCTGCAATGTTGTAAACATTGTGCTAATAGGTATCATCAAATCAATCCATGTGTTGCAGGTCAGGAAAATTTGATACCTTGCACTCACAGCTTGCAATTGTGCATCATTCTTCAGTTTCTTAGATACAGAGGCCTTGCCCAAGAGCTACTGCTCCCACTGTTGCCAAGGGTCTTTGGTCATGGTGATCCATTGTAGAATGAAAGTGTTCTGGGGAGGCTTCTATTCTTTGTCATCAGCTTCCAACATCTCTAGTCTGTCATGTCTAAAACATATTTCAACTCTTGCTTATGTCCCTTCCCTCCCACAGCAGCACCCCACCTCTTGAAGCTTCTCTTTTTTCAAAATTTAGGTTTTGATTAAAGAAAAGAAGGAAGTGAAACAAATCTCTTCTGATTCTTCAAAATTTATGAACTTTCACAATTTGACTCAGATGTCATTTCTTTGCTTCCAAACCCCTGATGGAACACCACAATAGAAAATGGATGCAAGCATCATGCTAATGAAAAAAGGGGTTAGAATGGTAAGCACCCATAGGTGGGAGTGTGGCATTTCAGAAAAATCAGATGTCTGAAACCATTTTGAAACCAAAAACAGGTGCAATTTACAATTTGGGCCCTGCTAGTTAAGAGCTGATCTTGGAGTTCAGAAAGCTAACACATCACTACCACCTTGGCATCATACAATTTTTACCACATGACTACCACAAATTAGCCTGGGTACACACTCAAGGAATCACCCCAACTTCAGAAAGTGCTAATTTTGAGAGTTGATACAGACATTTCTAGAGTGATCCAGAACAAGACAGTATACGTCTTTTGTCAAGTACCTTGAGATGACGAGAAAACAACTCATCAGGCACTTAGGGATAAGGCAAGGATGTTATTGAGGTTATACAGTTGCGGCACTGGACTTGCAACTGGCTGAAACAAAACTCTTGAGTCTGGTCGTACGCAAACCTGAGAAGGCAATTCAGATTGCTGTTTTCTTGGGGGCTTGCCTGGATTACTGTCCCGATAGTCGCGTTCAGTCACAGTAATTTGAACATTTGGTGTGCGCCCAATCACAGACCCTGTCAAAAGAAACAGGATGATTTCTTTGGAAGATCAACAGAATCCCTATTTCAAATCTCAATTTTCACACATGTATATGTATATTCATATGTATGTATACCTTGACAGTAATATTAAGGCTATTTGACAAAGTCATGAACTGCAAATAGAAAGCTGGAATGAAAGAAAATAAAAGGTTGGAAACTAGAGACACAGGGTTCTAGTTTACTTACCAATTATATTTCTCACCCAGCCTCTGCAGTGAACCATGGTTAAGTGACTCACAGCAGAGCGCTTTACAAACTTTAAAGCTACAAGATCCTCAGGTGGCCCTTGAAATGCCTGAAAATCACCTACAACTATTTTGCCTCCTTCAAGCTCCAGCCTGTTATAGAAAGGGAGGTTGAGAAAAGTGAAAACTGGGCTCACACAATATTGTGGTCCATCAGTCCATGCATGCCTGTAACCAACTTCTGATGATACAAATAGCTTTGAGAGAGAGGAAATGAATGCTATTACAGTTTGGTTTTGACTAGCAAATCTTGCTTTCATACAAAAGTACAGAAAACTAGACTTTGCAACACTTTTTGTTTGGGACGATGATGGACCTGTCCCATGTGGGAGCACTGCTCAAAATGTAGTGCAATTGTTTGCGAGCACTATCTGAGAGAGCAGACTCTGATTTTCTTCCAGTGAGCAAGCTCTTCATCCAGCCTGATCCACTGCTCCTCCCCAAGCTCTGCTCCAAGAAATGCTCACATTGGTCAGCTGATAGCACTTCTGGCTGCATGAGTATTGCCTGCTCAGGTCTGATTTTACCAAATCCCCCACACATCAGCACCAACACTAGTGGAACAAAGTCCAGTACAAAATCCTATGAAAAAATAGGGGCAAGTAGGTAGTGGAGAATACAATATACCTGCAGTCAGGATTGACAAGGAAGACTTTGGGTTGAACAAAGCTAGGGGGCAATGCCACCCCTCTTTTCTCAATATACAATTTCAACAAATTTGCACGATGCTTTGTTTCCTCCACCTGTTCAGTTTCCAAAAAAAGACAAAAATGATAAGTTACCCTCAATCATCAGATTCAAATCCTCACAGAGACAACCACCTTGATGCCTGTATTGCCACCACTGGAATCACTTTTGTGGTTGTGTCTCTGAAGGAAAAGCATTGATATTGTACTCTTGAAAGCTTTGCTATAGGAGTGGAGGAAGATTACAACGTCCGGGTGGTTCTGTATTGTGCCATTTCTTCGAACTTGAGACCAGACACCATCAGCTTTCAATTCTATAATGCCAGACCAGTTCTTCACCTCGATAACAAACAATTCCCTGTATTGAAATCCAACTTTTGCATTAAAACAAACAGATCACCATATGCATATGTATGATAATTCTGGTCCTTCTCCCACTCTTCTCTCTCCACACACAAAAAAGTTAACAAATTGTTGTTGATAGAGTACAAATCAACATGGTTTAAGGAAACTTTTCTGTTGGGGCTACACAAGGGACTGAAATTGTTGCCACATAAACTTGCATTGTTCTTGCTGGCTGTTGCACTGAGAATTCAACATTGTTTGCAGGTTTGTAGCAGCAGTTTCTGTGGCATGCTCGTCACAGTTGCCAAGGCAATCTAAATTGCATACAGATCTTCAAGTAGATTTGCAGACATTGCTTGCAGCTGGTTGCAGCATCTATTTTCTGTGCCATGCTCATCATCACAATTGCCAAGGCAATATAGATAATTGCAGATCTGCAATTAGGTTCTGACATCATTTCCATGTTGTGGCAGCAACAATTTCTGTGTCATGCTCATCATTACAGTTGCACCAAAGCCATTCTAGTTGCAGAACATCAATTCAGATGTTCAGACATTGTTTGCAGGTTTGCAGAGATTTTGGCTACGTCAAAGAATTGGATTGGATTCCAATGGTTTTCTCTTCCAAGAAGTTCTGCAATTCTTGCAGATCACTTCGATGAAGAAAAAGAAGAAGATGTAAGAAAACACACTGACCTAAGTTCTGCAATTCCTGCACATCGCTTCAATGAAGACGAAGAAGAAGAAGAAGAAGATGTAAGAAAACGTACTGACCTTTCGGTGACAAGAACAATATCAATTTCGCGGCGGCCCCTTTGGCCATTGGGTATGCGAAGACACTGGTACACTTGCACTCCTGGAATCCCTTCAAATCTGCACCATATGCCAGCAAAACCTTACAATAGACAAAAGCTGGAGCTTTCTCCCCAAGGAGGAAAGGAAAGGAGAGAAGGGGATTTGAAAAAAAACTGAGAGATTGAGGAAATAGCACAAGGGAAGAAAGACAGAAGAATTGAGACATACAGTGAGGAGACTCTGAGCTCCGCGGCTCTTCCCGCCTTGTCTGACTCAAGCTCAAACTCGTGGGAAGGCGAGAGAGTGAGAAGCAGGAGCTTGAGGTGTCGGTACAGAGCTTGCAACGCATCTGCCACTCCCATGACGACAAGACTCACTGTCCACACGGCTGCTGCCCACACTACTGTCAGTCGTGTATTCCTTGCCGCCGCTTCTTCTCTTCCGCTATGATATTCAAGTTTCTGTTTTTGCTGCCCAGTCCTCGTTGCAGCGTTCCTTACCATCGCCGTTTTCCTTACACCATCTTCCAGGGGTGCTCAGCACGCAACCCTGCGAAAATATTTTTCACATCTAAGTTTAGTTATTTAATTATTTTTCAACCCCACCCATAAAACTGGAACTGGGATAGCAAATAGGTGGGAAACTACTAATAGCGAACCACTTGGGCCAATCAGAAACACTGAGCAGCAGTGAGATCATATTTATTACACTCTTTTGTGCAAGGGCACAGCTTTGCTGCGCCTTTTACCAGCCACCGCAAACTGTGCAATTATGCTGAGCCAAAACAATTTTCCTGAGCTAAACCGGCACATTTTCACTTTTCTTCATCCAATTTTACTGTGCAGGGTCACATAAGGAGAACGCTGAAGATGGTCTTTAACGAACTCCAGCGGAGAAGACGGCCATCCGTTAAAGGTAAGAAAAAATTTTACCTTGCTGCTGGTGGTTTTACTTGGAAGAGGAGAGGTCCTTGGTTCGAATTCGGCCTGGCGCAGCAGAACATAATAAATGAGGTTCGTTTTACAGAACATAATGAATGATGTTCGTTTTCTAAAACAAGCAAAAACATAATTAATAATGTTTGTTTTGCAGAACATGCAGACATGAGAAATTGTGCAAAAATTTATTAAATTTTTTGAAAACATGATTAAAAATTTTGAGAAAAATTATGTGAAAAACTTTGATTAATTATAATTGTTTTGGACCAATGGGCTAAACAAACTTCACACTCATCTTCAAAGGAAAAATTGATTTTTAAAAAATTAAGAAAAAACCGTGAAAAGAAATTTGTAGACCAATCATGGCTTTTTTGGGGGCTCATGATGTAAATAAATGTTCAACCCATTTCTTAAAAAAAGATGTTATAAAAGATATATAAGTTTGAATTATCAAAATCTAACCAATCATGATATTGTGAGCTTCCGGTCTACTAATGAGGTTGTTAGAAAAGTTTTAAATATGTTGGTTAATTAGCAAGCTTAATTAGGTTGTTAATTAGCTATTACTAGGCCTACCTATTGTAAGTGGGCCTAGCAATAGAAAAGCCCATTAGACCATGAAACATTATCCATAATGGATTTCATGTTAATTTTTCATCCATTAACCCCATTTCATCCATCCTTGATACCTCATCGATCTCTCAACTTTGTGTAAAGCAAGTGAACTTAAATCCTTTTAAACACTCTTCCTCGAATCATAGATTTTCTATTTAGACAGTCATGGGCTTTCAGGCTCTAGTGTAAAAAGGGGCTGAGCTGAGCACCCAAGGGGCTGCTCTGAGCTGCTGCACCGTGTGCTCCACAACAGCACCTTGCAGAATCTCCAAGTCTCTCTTGTCGCTTTGCATAATCCTGTTATTTCAGCTGGAATTCAGTAGTTTTGTTGGTGAAAACAGAACTACTGCCACCGCAAGTTCGAATTTGCTTCAAGGCCCTTGCTTGTTTTAGTTGTACAGGAAACCTTCTGGAATAGTTTCATTGCTACTCACAATGAAGGAGGTAATGGTCTGACACTTTCTAAGTGACTCTCATAAGGATATGACTGCACTCATTGTCATGTTACCTCCAAATTGTCTTTGTGGAGATATCTTTGCAATTTTATAGAGATAAAATATTTGTACAGGAAACCCTTTGAAGATGAGGTTACACCGTACCTGAAGCATAAGAGGGCAGGACTAGTATCCATGTGCAATTCAGGCCGGCCTGACACAAATGGCAGCCAGTTTTTCATCACTCTTGGCGCCTGCCCTTGGCTTGATGGTTAACAATCCCATGCTCCAATAGCTTTTTGTAACAACATTTATGCATTCTTTCTTCCTGGGTGTTTCTCAAGCTGGCTACAATGGGATTCTAGCAAGTCACTCAGTCATTTAAAGAGTCTCAACCTGGGGACTTCAAGTCAATGGGGGAAGAATTACTGTCTGTTACAGCTCTTTCAATCACAGTTTTGTTCAGATCTGTAATGACCAATTTCTTCACATCGTGGTGGATTCATTTGTGGGTGGGTGTGTGCATATGGTGGGGTGTTTTCAGGAAAGCATTCAATCTTTGCAAGGGTAACCAAAGGCATGAGCATACTGAAGTGCATGAACATTCTTCCAGTAGACAAGAATGATAGGTCAATTTACCCATCCTCATCACCACCTGTCCTCTGCAACTTCAACCATAGTACTGGAAGGAAGCTTGTAAGTGGGGAGATCTCACTGCCAAAAAAAAACACTCTCTTTCTGTCAGCTTCTTGGATTTGGGGAGGGCAGGTTTGTTGTGGAGATTTCTCTGCAATCTCATACCTGTGTCTTCTAATAATTGTTTGTGTTGTGGATTTGTTTTGTTACAGACCCGAAAAAATTGTGAAAATTTTAAGGACACTAGTGATTGAACATAAATCTCACAAAAGATGGCGACCATGGGCAGTAAGAACAGGACCTCTTGGCTCCATGTCTGAGTCTTTTGCAATGTCATCTCTGTAAGCAGTTTGCATTAGATCAATGTCAATTCTATGGATTCAATTACTATTTGAAAACTTGTTGAGCCTGGATTCAAATGCAGATACCTGCTATTTGAGCCATATAACCATGCATATAGTGTGTTGTGGCCTAATCAACGATTGCTGTTGCCTTAAATGATGTAATAAGTACAGGAAGCATACGGGTGCTTTTCTTCTAAAGGATCAACTATGAGAGCAGAATTTGTTGAAAAGGCAAGACTTATTTCATCATGTGTTCATGTTGTATTACTAAAAAGCTAGATGTAAATTCTGCCATTCTTGCTGTATATAACATTGGTCAAAAAAATTATGTTTCTCTGCAACAGAAGAATGTTCTGAAGAAGCTTCCAAATTGTTGAACTGCTACCATGTACACGCAGGGAAGAAACGGCATGGTGACAATCGATTTGGTAGGTTTTCAGCACACCTTGTCAATGGCAGCAGGTTGCTAATTCTCTGAACCAAGGTAGGGATAGGACTATAGTAGAGGGGGATCATAGAGATCTGTAAGGGTGAGGGAGGTCTGAGTTCTGTTTAGGCTTTGGACAGATAGGTAATTTTTCTCTTCTATAGATTTTTGGAGTTTGTTAACTTAAGGTAAATGTGAGAGGTATGGATTTTCAAATTCTATAAACCATTTGAACCATGAAACACAAGTCTTGAAGGCACAAATGGGGTCCAAGTGTGATGTCATGATGGTTTTGATCAACTTGTTGTACCCAAGTGACAAAATGTGGTGGATGGAATGGTATGTTTGCTCAGGTTGGCTGCTGCTTCAATGACTCACTTGAGGGGAAGTTGCCACAAGCAATTGCAAATCATAAAACACAGTTTGTACCCTAACCTCTGAAGACAGCTCATTTTGGAACAAAGCCAAGGAATTTTGAGAACTTTACATATCCCCAGGAGAAGAAAGATACTAGTGCACATACAGTGTTTCTGAGCACCATGAATATTTTACAAATCCTCTTAGGGTAGAATTAATTGTCAATCCCACACTTAAAAGAAAAAACACATGTTCTTGATTCATGTTTGTGGTTGTCTTTTTCTTCCTCTCTGTTGCACAAAGACAACCTAGTGCTAATCTTCATGTCATACTCCAGACGAAATGATTACTGACTCGAGTATTTTGGGGGCTGTCAATCAGTACCTACCAAACCCATCTTCAGGTGTACTCCACTGAGTTTTCTTCACAAACCTACCCTGGAAAACAACACCAAATCATGTCATGTCAAAGCTAAGCTATATCTCAATAATTGAGTTTCAGGTTTGTCGATTTTACCAAGGAATTATTGCACTACTATGGACAAGAATTCATTCTCGCAACTTTTTAGCGAGAAAGTTGTAAGACAGTCAACACATTCACTCTCTCTGGTAAGGAGATGGAAGAAGCAATTGAGTTGCCTGCTGAATAATCCAAGAGCACATGTTTCAAGGGAATAAATTATCCAAGAAAGAAAAAAGGCTCAGAAAGAAGCTCAAATTAAACAAATGGAGATTGAAACTAACCTTCATGCGGGGCCGCTGTTCTGCATTCAACTTGCGCACTTCATACCTAATCTTCTTAGAAAAAAGACGTGCACGCCGCTTCTCCTTATATCTCAACAAAGAAGCCTCCCTTCTTCCTCCTCCACTGTAACAATCATCCCTGGTCACTGCTATTTCCTGTGGCCCAAAATTTAGGTCTGGAACAAAACCAAGGTCCATGTTTCCCTGCAGACATACATGGAGGAGCAACAATTTTTTGGCATCAACTTTAGTCGCCATAACAGACTTGTTTGTTGACACACCACCTACCTCTGCAATAGGAGATAGTAGTAGTAAAATAACCTTACTGTTTGTGACTCCCTCTCCCTCTATATATACATATAGAATTGCAGAGAAATCTCCACAATAACAATTTGGCAGCAACATAACAATGAGTGCAGTCATAACCTTATGAGATTCACTTGTAAAAGTGTCAGGCCATCATCACCTTCATCACAAAATGCAATGACAAGCTGCCATGACTACCCAATGATTTCATGAGCTCCCAACAGTGGGTGCACAATAGTATATACAATAACCAGCCCAAAATCTAAACAACCCATTATACAATATCTGCACTGTGAGTTTCTAGCACATTTCAATCGGGCTTGTTTGATGCTTAAAGATTAGAGTCTTGAGGTTTCCAATTTCACATTAGGTCAGACAGAATTGAGGCTTGCTAAATTCTATGATCAGGAAGTTGGCAAGTCTTTCTCCTCCTGCTTGATAATATGATAAAACCTCTTCCAACTTACAGCTTCCTGTTCTCTTTGCAAAAGACAGGACCCTTCTGTGCTTCCAAATCAAAGGTTTCTTCTGCAGCAGCAGCAGCATCTGTACCAACTTGCAGCTTCCATTTCTCATAGCAAAAAAAGAAAGGATCCTCTGTGTTTCCTAAATTAAAGGTTTTGTCTGCAGTAGCACCTGCTCTTGAACTAAAACTTACAATCTTGTCTTCTGGAGTATGAAATGAAGATGGAGTAGACAGTGAAAATAGATGACAAGCTCCATTTCAAGGCCAGCTAGAAAATTGTTGGTCAGGGTTATTATGCATGCCACACTCAAACCTTGCTCACAGACAACCTGCAGAGAGAGAAAGAAAGAGAGAAGGATGTGGATGCTCAGCTAAGCATGTGGATAGATAGAACCCATGTTAATTGCAGGAATGGTAATTCACACCCCCATGAACCAGCTGCTGAGACTATGTTCAAACCAGAATACCAAGTTGTGTCTTGCAGCAATGAGAAGAAGAACAAGTTGCAAACAGCGATGAAGAACATATGAATACTTACTGCAGCATCAGCATTGGGGTCAACAGGAACAATCTGAGGGTGTTTGTCATGTGCAGTCCAGAGGCTTTGGTCTGAGCAAGCTGACAGCACCTCCTTGTAGTTCAGCTTCAGTGATGGCACATGGCATGCTCTAGCAGCAGCTGCTGCTTCTGTAGCAGTCAGTCCTTCTTCCAGAGGATATGCTGCTCCTACTAGATCCTCCACTGCCTCCTGTTTCTTCTTCTGTCTACAACCACCAGCACCTGCACCACCCATAAAATTATCTGTTTCTGGTGGCCTGAATGCACAACTCAAACTCCCCTCAGCATAAGGAGTGTGATGAGCTTTTGAATCCAAAGAAGAAGGATCAGGCTCCATGTACTTGTAGCTGTTTTCATAACCATCCATTCCTGGAATTTCTTCCCCCAAGAAGGTACATCCTCCTGGGGAGTCTTCCTTCAGTGGTCCCAGTGTGGCATCAAAATAGAAGTGACGGGGGAAAAGGTCAGGTACAGCTTCTTCCTCTTCCTCTTTTTCTTTGCCGAGTTCATCATCATGGTGGACATGATGATTTTGAGTGTCATCAACTACTTTGCTGCTGGGAAACTCTGGCAATGGGTCCTGGAAAATTGAAACAAATGCTGGCACTTCATGAACCCCTGCTTGCCAATTACTCCCCTTTCCTCCCATATATTCATCTCCTCCCCCAGCAGGCTCCACCTTGACTTTTGCATAAAGCTCTTGCTTCCTGCCAGAAGTTTTAGCGAAGCTGGCTCTCTCAGCAGGGATTTTTCCTGTTGTAGCAAACAGATTCAGATTCGGAGAGGAAATCCTCATACCAGGATTCGATCTCCTGCTAATTTTTTGGGCTGAATTCATCATCATACCTTGAGAATCTCCAGCAGCTTGGTGCTCATGGCGGTGACGATGTTGCTGCTGCTGCTGCTTGTGTTTTGGGGGGTTGTTTGGCGTCAGTAGGACTCGGTTATGGCGGGAAGCTAAGGAATTAGCTTCATGCACTTTTGCGTCACAAGGATGACAGATATAAGCTTCATCAGCTGCACAGTACCATCTAGCTCTGTGCACACCACAAACATCACATGCTCTTGCTGCTTTAGCCGCTACCGCCATCCCTGAAGCACTGCTACCCACTTTGCGGTTCATCATTGCAGAAACAAAAAGCTTTGTTTCGATCACACAGCTGCTGCTTTGCTGAATCCCTGCTACTAAGTACTACTAACCACCCATCAAAGTTCCTCAAAGCTCTTCACTTTTTTCTGTATTCTGAACAAAACCAGCCAGCTTCTTCTTCCCTTCTTCTTCAAACGCATGACTCAGTCTATTATTTCCTTCCTTCCTCCCTTCCTTCCTCATAAAATCTGCCTGCTTTCTTTCAAGCTTCTCATGCCTGCAAACTTCTTCATCTTCAGATTTTCAAAAACTCTGAAATAACCCCTTTCCCTCCAAATTAAAACAAAACCCATCACTCATGTCTTCAGATGTTCTTCCCCAGCGACAATAACTGGATGACAATATTCTTTATACGTAGCCTGAAATCTCCTTGTTCATCACCCTGTAGTCGATTCCGCCCCTTCTACTTCTTCTTCTTCTTCCTCTTCTACTAAGAAGAAATCTTTCTTCTTCTCTTCCGAGGTCTCCTCTACACTAAGAGTTTTTGTACTTCACTTCTGGCTTATCTTTTATGCTGCTGACTCTAGCTTGCAACAACCTCTTATTCTTCACCCTACTGTTGAGTCACAGAGAAAAATAGCTCATCATCAATTGGGGTGTGTTTTGGTTTTGGATTCCAAGAAGGGGAAGAAGAGAGAGAGAGAGAGAGAGAGGGGATAAGAAGATCTGGGTTGGCTGATCAGAGATGAAAGCCTAGAGCTGAGGAGGTTAAGGTTTGTGTTAAGAGCTAGCCTACTACAATATGAAAGATCACAAAAAGAAGAAGCTGTAGGAGTCCAAAAACACTCATAATTATCCAAAAAAAAGATCAGACTTGGTGGGAGCTATAAAGAATTTGCCAGTAATGACAACAGCAAGTTTGCAAAATTTCCTTGGGGATTTCCTACCGAATTCTCATCATCATCATCATCCCACACAATTGTTTCTTTTTTTCTCTATTTCTAGCCAAATAGCTGAAATCAACAAACCGTGACCCGAAATGGCTAGAAATCTGTTTTTTTGGGGTTTTCAAGTTGCCAAATTTCCACAGTTTTTTTTATTAAATATAGACAGATTTTTCTATTTGATTCTAGCATGTGACCAGAAATGGCTAGAAATCTGTTTCTTTGGGGGTTTTCTAGTTGCCAAATTTCCACAGTTTTTTTTATTAAATATAGACAGATTTCTCTATTTGATTCTAGCATATGGCCAGAAATGGCTAGAAATCTGTTTCTTTGGGGGTTTTCTAGTTGCCAAAATGTCCACATTTTATTTTCATTAAATATAGACAGATTTCGCTATTTAATTCTAGCATGTAACCAGAAATGGCTAGAAATCTGTTTTTTGGGGGGGTTTCTAGTTGCTAAATTTCCACAGTTTTTTTTAATTGAATATTGACAGATTTCTCTATTTGGTTCTAGCATGTAGCTCGAAATGTGAAGAAATCTTAATTTTTTCTACTTACTTTCATCTCCTGTTTATAGCCAACTTTTGCTAAACTGCACTAAGGATGATAACCAGTTCAGCTCGCTACATCACAAATATGCAACCTGAGAAAACCCCTGCTTAGAAGGCATCTAGAGTCTGGTAACTTCCCAATTATTAGTGAGAAGAAAGTCTAGAGAAGAGAAAGCCCACAGAGCATTGTGGTGTTGTTAATGCTAGGCTAGAGATGATGAAATTGCAAAATAGCAACAAAAAAGAGCATGCAACCCCAAGTGATGATGAAACATGAATCTCTGTTCCAATCCCAGGCTTCAAATGCAATGCTTGAATGGGGGGGTCTTGTGAGCAAATAACAGGCGGAAGGAAACATGAGTCTCTGCTCCAATCCCGGGCTTCAAATTGCAATGCTTGAATGGAGGTCTTGTGAGCAAATAACATGTGGAAAGTTGCAGCGTGTGGCGGTCTCAGCCATATGTCCTCCTCTTCATTCAACACATGGAAGAAAGCCCACAACCATTACACAACTCTTCAACCAAATATACATATATATGTATAAATTTCAGGGTTGTCTTATTTCTCTCTTCTCCTCTGCCCAAAGAAAAAAAAAACATACAAACAAAAGTTCTTAGAAAAGAACAATGGAACAACAAACCCCCACCCCCATTTCTTTCACTAGTTTTCAGTCTCTTATCTTATTTTATTTTATTTATTTATTAATGATGTCCTGGTCGATTTGTGGCAGACGTTGTTTACGATCTTTTATTTTTATTAGTGTATTAGTGATGTCCTCATTGTTATGTTCTAAAGTAACATGTGTTCTCAAGCTTTTATTTGCCTTGTATTTCTTGTGATGGGTTCCCAACCCCGTCTTCATATATACAGGTTTTCCCTTTCATGCATGTAGTGTCAGATTTAGACTCTTCTTGTCTGTGCCAGTGTTGGTTGGTTATTAGTTTTTTTCATAACCATCGATTAGGTTGTTTTTTCAAAAAATTGGGTGCCAATTAAGATATCAATATCAATTTATTTTTTAAGGTTATCAATATTTTCAAATAACAAATCATTAGTTATGCATAAAAGTAGATTATCAAATAACTAATTGATAACTGCTAATTATCTTATTGATTATTAAGCAAATATAAGGCATTTGAATTATATATGTAATTTTATTATGTTTCTGTCTTATATCATAAACATGCTTAGCATTTAAAGATTGATAACTTACCTGGATGATAATTAGGTCATCCAGGTAGGTTATTAATACTCAAAGTTGATATCAAGGATGATAACTGGGTCAAAACTCAATAACCTGCCAACACTGGTCTGTTGGAGTTGGAGATGCTGCTGTGGAGTCTTGACTCTTGTGGGTGCTCAAAAGTCATGGTGTTCTTCCTCTTCTTCTTCCTTTAATTATAATAATAAATTATTATTATTTTTATCATAAGTAGATAGGCTACATGTGGCATGCAACAAGTCATTGCTCACCCTTCACAAGTTTTTCTAGCTTTTGGATTTAATGCATGATGAGGTATATAGCTCTTCCAGGGTCTTTTTTTTTATTGGTGAAATATATTACACCAAATAAAGAAATTCAAAAATATAGTGATTTTGGAGGTTTTCCATTTTCAGAATTGTGAGTGAAAAATCACCAGATTTTTTACACTTGGTTTTCAGTGTGTAACTAAAATATAGAATAATGATTAAAGATTTCAAACTTCATATTTGATTTATAACCAGAGTTGGCTAAATCTTTTTACGGATTATCATCATTTTTTCTGCATCTTCTTATGGAGATGATAGTCACTTTGGCTACAAACCAAAATTCCTTTAAAAAATACAAAAACCACTACAAGTCCTTCTTCGTCACCAGTGTTTGTCTTTTGGCTGAATTTTTGCACTATCATGACCAAAAAAAACCCAGTGCAAATTGGACAAAGGCTTTTTTTTTGGGGAAAAAAATGCAAAAGTCATCATATTTTGAGGAAAAAAATTGCACTGGCCATCATCCACAAGGAGATTTACCCACCTTTTTGTAATGTGAACCAGTTATAAAAATAAAAACTTATTAAAATCTTTTTATATCCTGACTACTAAATGTGTAGAAAACATGGCAATTTTTTAGAAATATCTTTTTATTTTTGACATTCAAAAAAAAGGAATACTTGACAGGAATATTTATTTATTTTGAAAAAACATTCACCACATGAAAAAAATCTGCTACAAAAAAGAAAACCCAGGCTAAGGCTAAGGCTACCACCTCTATGTGAATGGCCTGCTATATAACCTGTCCCAAGGCTGAAAGTAACTATAGTAACATAGTCTCCTAATAACTAGGAAATCAATCATCTGAGTACCTTCTTTGGTGTTAAAAGGAACATACTTTATTTGTTATGTTTGTCACATTGAGATCTCGCAAACCATGGCGCCTTAGGACACACTCTTGGTATCATTGGAAAGCCCTCAATGAGTACGAGTGCACCAAGTTTGTTTCATAATGTTTCAACTTAGAGTGAACAAGTTATTGAATATTGAGCATTTTTTTCACTAGAAATTCATTTAAATCAAAATTAAACATTATAGAGAAATGTGGGCACATTCTTGATATTGTTAGAAAGCCCTCTCTGAGTGAGTAGGATTTAATGAAGGTGATTTGGAAATTTCTAGACTTAAGGGTGCAAGAGATATTGAGTTTGGGGTGGTTTTTTATTTTTAACGTAAACACATCTGTTGTTGCATATTTAACGATGGATAATTATAATTCTCTTGTCCATGGTTTATTGCTTTTAGAGCTTCAAATCATTTTGTAGTCCTCCACTTGATGCATTTGAATTTGTAAAAAATGTTCTAATCTAACAATAAATGAGCAAGATATGCCTTTTCAAAGTGAAGAGGGTTATGCTTTGATTTTTTTCATAAGTCTTTGGATTGATTTTCAAGCTTAAGCTTTTTGAATTATTGTTTTTTTCGTCTTTTCACTGTAAACAAGTTTTATAGATCTCAAGATAACGCATCTGCAGTCTTTGAAATTGTTCAAAATGGGTGAAAAATGAACAAGACATAGTTGTTAGTTGCTGGAAGTAAGAGGGTCTAAGGACAAAATTTGAAACAAAATATCATTTTTTCTCTTTCTGCATTTTCTGCTTTGTTCCTTTGCTTTTGAAGTTCAAAGAACATTCATAGTTCTATGTTTTCCACTTCCAATGACATAAAAATACCAATTTGATTCTGAAACAAGAAAACTTGAAAGTGTTCAATGATAAGATATTGTTCGATAATAAACATATCTACATTAGAGATTCAATTAAATTTACAAAAAGTGGTTTTGGAAGGGCATATTAAGTGGCTAACCAGTTCACACTTGGCCCAACAGCACAGGCTATGGACACTAAAACAGTCTTTGGTTGTGTATAAAAACTACAAAAATTGATGAGTACCTTGATCGGTGATGACTACCTCATTCGGTGCTTTGAGATTATTTGAAATGTAATTACATGACTCAATGATTGTTTGCATTTTAAAACTACCTTGTTGCTACTAAAACCTTAGATGATGCCCAATTGTGCACTGGAGAACTAGAACCCTAAGAACTCAATACCCACTTAGATGAAGGTAGGGAGGAAACCATCCAAGAAGACAAAGTTGTGGTGAGATTTCCCATAATTTTAGAATAGAATCCTGTGGGCAAACCTCTTCAATATACAAATTAGACAGTTGATATCATTTCCACTCAAGGTAAAAGAAAAAAAACACAGAGAAAAACTACTAAATCATAGACTTGCTGCCATATTTCTTTGCCTATTATTCCCACACAAACAGCATTCCATAGTAGGTATTGCTGCTGTATTTGGATTGGCATCTGCGTGTGATTAGTTAAGATAACTACAGCCCACTTATATGTATTTTAACATGCATGAAATTGGGTCTTGGCTAAACCTTGGTTGAGATATATCTTGCAATAAGAAGACTTTAATCATCATATCCCCAAAGGGAAACGAAAAAAAAAATTCCTAAAACTTGCCAATTCATCAAGAAAATTTGAAGATAATGTGTGGTTGAATCTCTTAACAACTTTACTGCATTTGACAAAACTTGATCATATGAACTGAAGAGATATATTTGTTTACAAGCTTTCCAAAAAATCAATGAAAATACTGGGAAATAATAATATAAGGGAGAAGAACTAGAATTCCTTGAGTCATAAAAGTGGTACAAAATACTTAAAAGTGCTTGATTTGCATCAGATGTCCTGTCGCCAGGATAACTAACTTTGCACAACTTTTGCCAGAATCAGTTGTCAGCTTTTCCTCTCCAGAGTCCCTGCTTGGTACTCTGCTTCCTCTATCACAGATTCATTAGAGCCCAGAAACACAATTGACAGGCCCTGATGAAAGTTGTTAGGCATTGTTGAAGTTCTGGAAATAAATATATCCATATAGCATTGAGAACTTCTACATACTTACATACTTATCTTTCAAATCTGACAACATATCAGTGAACAAGGAGGAGACCTGTCTGTAGAAGTCATAAAGAAAGTGGAAGAATGGTTGAACAATAGTGATTGGCTCATGAATGTTCAATGACCTTAACCTGCAACATGTATGCTAGTGATCAACTACCATATAGTATTACCCTGACTTGATCAGCTTGCAACAATGCATGGAGATTAATGACACATTATTAAACCAATGTACTGAGTTCCTTTTGAACGACCAGAAGGAACAGCAAGACAACTATGATACTGGCTAGCTCAACCAAACATAAGACAGAAGGATACCCACAAAACCAAGATTAGAGGGAAAGGCACAAAAGAAAAGAAACAAGCCGAAAAAGATCCAAAGGAAAGTGGAAGAGAAGAGAGAAACAACACACAGAACAGTAAGAGTAAGATGTTTTGACAGCAAATTGAGCTTTTAAAAGCTCCCCACTCAGGATTAAGAGGCCTTCAAATAATAACTGTAAGGATTCCAAAGGCTGAAACCACTGAAACAATTGTCATTTCATTTGCCTAGAATCATCTGTGGCAAATTTGGAATGAACCATCTTGCGTGGTTATTAGAAACATGAACAGACCCCTGGCAGCTATCATGGCAGCTCTAAGGATCCATAGCCACAGTACTCAAAAAATCAAGACCTGCTCCTGGTATAAAACCACAGTTCTCAAATTTTTTGAAAAAATCAAAGACCTGGTCCTGGATATAACCACTGTTCTCAACCTTTTTGAAAAAAATCAAATAACTGGCAAGAAAACCACTAGCTCATTTGTTGTTTCTTTTCAAAAAACTGAGACCAGCAGTTCTTTATAAATTCAAGTACCCACACAACACTGGAATGAACCACAGCCTAGAAACCAACCAACTACCATTGCTTTTCACCCTATTCCAAGAAAAGCTTGGTCATAGCATTACCTTCTGTCTATCATCATGAACTCCCAATTATTATCCCTCCAACTAGAGCCCCAGACTGAGACCTTGAGCTGGGACTCACTGAGAGTTGAAGGAAGTCTTTTACTCATCTGTGAGACCTCCCAAGAGACCAACTGAGAAAATCCCCAACGATAAGTACAAAAGGCTAAAACATGATGCCAAGCATTGGTCTAAACAGCACTTGATTCCCACAGTTCTATCATCACAATCATCACACCCATGAAATAAGGTACCCACAGTGACTTCTAGTTTGGGCCCTCCAACTAACTTCCAGCGACTTCAATACAGATGGACACTTGTCAAGTCAGTAAGAACAAATGACTTCACTAGCAGTTCAACCCTACTATGTACTGTAGTTAGAGGTTCTGATCACCACAGCTGTGTAAAGAATCTCTCAACCAGCAAAAATGAGGGAATTGAAATAAGAGTAAACAAAAACAACCCTGCAGTGAAAATTTTTACCTGTCTTCTGGTTGCATTCCTGCTTGCTCAATCAAAAAAGATAGGTGGAAAACAGTAGCTCACCAGAGAAAATCTGTGTTGCAGAGAAGACTTGAGGTGCCACATCACTTCCGATACATTGTTGAGTCCAAATGCTCAGAATAATTTCTACCAAAAGCAATCGAACATTCAGACTGGGTAGATACATGCAGTAACTGATGATCCTACAAATCTTCATGTGCAGAACAAACAACTGAACATCATAACCCTTCTTGGAAAATTGCAGAGCTATGGGAAAGACAAAACACAATAATTTGGACATTTTATCATGAAGTCCATGTAGAATAAGTCTACTAATCTAGAATAAAAATGAAGCAAGAAAGCTCTAACAAATATTTGTAGTTGTATCAAATTTTACTATTAGTTTGAAATTTTACTACCAAAAATCTTACAAAAAATATCAATGGGTGAAGATTGCAACATACCAGGAATCATGCTTGGATCTAACTTCTTGTTAAGCATCAATCCTTGTAATGGATCCCAAAATACCACTGCCCGCATGGAAGGTTCCTACTTGGCCTTTTCCTGAAGCCAACTGAGTGATCTCTGCAACCAAAAAAGTCTCTGCTAAGAACCTGTAGTTCAGAATGAAATTCAGCGAGAGGGAGTACTGATGTCAGCACAATCAATATAAAATACCTGTTCCTTGAGACACTATTGCTTCTGCAGAACATCTTAGACAAAGAAAATCTGTCATTGTACTCTACTTATTTCCAGTTCACAGAATGCATAAGGACTTGTCAAAAGAAAGGCACCTTAAGGATTCACAGGCTGGCCCAACATCAATAGGTGGGAACATCTCTACACAACCATGATGAGACCGAAGACTTGATTGCCGAGGTTGTGGAGACATGAAACTTTATGCAGTATACAAGCTTCTGGTCAAAATGATCTGCAGTTAGTATCCAAGTACAGTTGCAACCAATGTGGCACATATTTGACTTCTATGGATGCATATGTATACATGATTGCAGCATAAAGTGTCCATACTCTAAGGACGTCATCCCACAAAAACTATGAACACCGCATTGGTGTAGTCACAGTCTCACAATTTACCTGAAAAATATAAACCCTGCTATGTTTATGGCTTGTTTTTGCCAATTCCTACCAAAGACTTCCACAATCATGTCAACAGAATTTTTGAACACTACACTAAAAAGGAATGGAAAACACAGGACAAGACTGCTCTCCAAAAGGTACACTAATTATTGGGTGAATGCATTAAATCAGACAATGGAATATCTCCACCAGAATAGGACTTTCATAACTGGGCCATGCCACCAAACTAAAACTAACAAAGGAAACATGTCCACAGAGGTTCAGGCAGTTGTAAGGGCGGGCGAATCTGACCTACCCATCAGGAAGTTTCCATACATATGAGTTCACTGCAAGATTTCATGTCCAAAATTGCAAGTCGCCCTTTCACTCATAGTCCAACTGAAGACCAGGAATCTGACATGACTAGTACATATAGGTTATTTGACTTACTTCTCAATCACCTTTGTTAATCCTAATTTTGCCAGGTGGCCAGGTCTTCCCACAATAGAGTGTAACTATATAAGATCAAACAGTTTGATTGGATCCTCAAATCCCCTTGAGAACCAAGAGATCATCACTTTGTTCACACTGTATCTTTGATGTCATTTCATGATCAGACTGATTCTTCACACTCTTTCAGATCCAATTATCTTCTGCCCAGCTTTCTCTTCTCTACAAATTTTCAAACTCCAGCATCAAATGACCTCAACTACACGTCAGTTACATCACTAGTGAGTACGGACATTTTCTTGACAGCTATAAGAAAATTTCTTTGAAGAACAGAAATATTGAGGTTAAAAGGTCAGCATCTTACATGGTAGAGACTAGAGACTAACCACAATGACTCAACAAAAACCCCCTTATCAGCTTCCACCAGTGGGTATAGGTTGGAGGACAAACCACAATCAACATACTAAGTATAATGTTACAAAGCAATAATAGGAAGAGTTGCCATGATATTGGCT
>Ga0209611_10003512_pt1 | contig 27097 bp, 35 predicted proteins | sample S1TSphgellanicum_3_FD_187693 | JGI IMG/M metagenome (GOLD analysis project Ga0209611, IMG submission 187693) | Host-associated microbial communities from peat moss isolated from Minnesota, USA - S1T2_Fc - Sphagnum magellanicum MG (SPAdes) (version 2) | ecosystem: Host-associated > Plants > Peat...
TTTGTAATTAAATCTTTAGAAATCTAACTTGGTTTTGCAATGAAAAGATTATTCAAAGTTCATGGAAATCCATACTCTTTCATTACCTTATCATCCTCCTTATGTATAACATTTTGCAAGTTCCATTAAACATTGTGTATTTGTTACACAAAACAACTATTTTCATGTATGAAACCATGGCCAACAATGGGTCATTTAGAAAAAAATGTAGCATGAGGTAAGGTCAAAATTTTAATCAACAAGGGAAATCACAAATCTTGGGGTAATAAGTGATGGCACTCCCATAATATTTAAATCTTCTCCCCATTGATAGGACACTTGGATGCATCATCTAGTGTGGTGATCCGAGGTTGGCGCTTGGATTCATAAATCATGGCTAACGTTGATGTTTTTATCACCCATATCACCTTGAACATCTATTCCCCATCCTTACAAAATGCAGGTACCCCAAGAGTTGCCATGCTATGAGAACCTTTGGAAACCCTTGGAATACTTTCAGCCATGATCAAACCAGGGAATGCTAGGTGTAGCACCCAACATTTGGTGCCAAACTTGAACAAGGTCTACAAGATCCCACACCATGCCACAAGTTAGTTCATTACAAATTTATAATACAACTATTATATTATTGTACAATGGGGCATGATAGATTAACTATGGATGACAAGTGACCGACTAAATTAATCAAGTCAAATAATGTATCTTGACAACTTACACTCACATTCGAAGATGCATAAAATATGTGTTAGCCAATTCTTGAAGCTTGTTGCTTTGATTAGGACATGCTTTGAATGATGGCTTTACACTTTCAAGGTTGGGCTTGAACATTAGTCTAGTTCTTCCCCTCCTTCATGTGCACCCCCATGCCAAGGAGGAGGTGATGTGACCACATCCAAAGTTTTTTGAAGTGGCAGTGTCACAATTGCCACATGTTCAACAAAATCTACAACCCCACCTAGTGGTGCCTCCGAATGCACAATCATAGTAATGTTGTCCACTAAAACATTTGTCCCATCATCTTCATCCACTTTTGCAACCACCATGTTTCGAACTTTCTTTCCCTTGGAATCCTTCCTTTAATCCACTTTCCTTGGCTTTCTCTTGCCCCTGGTGCCGTTAGAATCTGAGGTAGTTTTGTTTTCGACATCCAAGAGTTATGTTTGGGAATACTCCAACACTTGTGTTGCTCCCATCAAGTGATTAGGAACATGTACATAAAAAGGATCATCACAATCAATTTATTGTTGCTATATTGGAGATACATCTTTGGGATGCATTTCCCGAGTCATGTTGAAATCAAATGCATCCAAGTCTTCCATATGTTCCAATTTGATTGACCATGTTGCCTCCTTGCCATGTGGCTTTTTCTTTACTGGTCCCCCCTTCTTTTGCACCTTCATCCATATGTTTGTAGTTCTTCGTAATAAGTGTTTATTTTTTCCCAATCCCTTCCAATATTGAAGTAGTTGGTTTTGTGTGATTTACCTTAAGGGATGGAGGGGTGGGGACCAAGGTGGTTATAGATGGCACCAAAGTAATTGCCATCTCCATGAAAAAAATTCCATTCCTTGCCATTGTTGTGGGAGTACCTTCGTCAATTATTGCTGAAGGGTTGGTGTATGTATCAACCTCAAAGTGCCCACACATCTTATGCAACATAGCCTTTATTTCAGCCATGGAATCCACCTTGGTCATTTTAGCAATTATGGCATCCACTGACGCGCTCCCAAGTCCCTAGTTAAACCCAAGTTAGGTCTAAGTTATTTAAATAACGGAATTGTGGGGAATTCGGGGCACGCTCCCAACTTTTAGCACTAAAAGGGGTAGAGGGGCATGTTGAAGCTTCGAGATGAGACTAGGAAGAGTGACAAACTATTCACTTATTTGAACCTGCATCAAACCAACCAAGAAGTTGGTTAGTTCACTTTTTGGAACACCTTCGGTGCTAGGACAAGCCACAGGCAACTCTGGACTCATTTGACTCACCACGGTCCAAATTCGGGGGAAGCCACCACCTTCCCCCATATAGTATACTTTGTGCCTCTTCGTGGCACCCACATCTGAATGGCTTTTTTTTATCTCGGGACTCCCAAGGAGGAATCCCAAAACTGTCCCAGTTTGGACTCCTGAGACTTTGCGCGATCATAACTCTTGGTTCAGACCTTTGATTGGGATGAAGTCTAAAGCAAACTTGTAGCTCTCCTCGAGAGCTTTCCAAGGGTGTGTCGCACTTCACCTACACACACCGAGGTCGGGTCAATTATCGACTTTTAGTGGTCGGGAGTCAAACTGCCAATTTGATTCCCGACCCTTCTTTTTGCCATAACTTGTGCTACATATGTTTAAATGGCCCATGCGAGGTCATTTTCGACATTTACACTTCAATAGCTTTCCAATGATATAAATAACACCCCAATGCAAGGCGTTTTGGCCCTTATAATCAAACTCTGAAGTTTTGGGAGTCCCGGAGGACTCCCAAGTCCCAATTTTGGGAGTGTGAGTTTCATCCTCAACTCCCTTTAAGTAGGGTGCAACATCCACATTGGCCTCCATAAAAGCCTTCCATTCCTCATCCAACTTGAAACATTGTTGCCTAAATGCACTCTTTCTCTTGTTCAAGTTCCCCACCCTTTCCTATATTTCAACCACAACTCCAACATGACATCAATTGAGTTTATAAAACCATAATCATAATAGGTCAAAGGGTTCCATGTACATTGTTCATTATCAACCACTTCTACATTCATGATCCATCTACATACACTCACCACCAAAGAAAAAAGTTCATCACCTAGTCATGTAGGTTGAATGTCATGTTGTTTGTGAATAAGATGTTGTTGACCATTAGTTTATATGTGTAGGGACTGGACATAATTGCAATCTCACCATGAACAACAACGAACGAAATATAAAATGCATGCATCAAGTGGACATCAAGGGCTTATTGACATTGTTTTCCCCCTTCATTTGCAACAAGATGTACCATCTTTCAGCATGTGGCTATAAGCTCACATGAAAGGCCAACTAGATGTAAGAGTTGTATTAAATCCAGACATGGTGTGATTGTCACAACCCCTTGCTCATAATACTTATGTGTATGAAAGCATGTGGGTGTAAGGAAATCACTACCATGTGGATATGGAATTGGGGCCAATGCACTTGACATATGATTATGGGCACTACAACAAATCGTGGTCAAAACTACTACATGATTCCACCCAAATTCAATTTCAGCGGAATTAAACATGCCACAAATCATTACACTTGGACAGAAGTGATCACCTTCCATTGTGATCCCTCTTATTATTGGATTTTAGTGTGATCCTAGTGGATCTTGCCATTACGTCCATTTTTTCATCACAGTTTGTACAAACATCACTATGCCTTCCACTATGATCCCACCATTGTTGGATTTTACTAGGATCCCACTAGACCTTGCCACTTCATTCAATTTATTCATGCATTTGCATGCATATATATTTTAGAATATGTTCCGATTTATTACAATTTTTTGTCTACATTAATACTACCTCTTTCCTTACAAGGTATTACCTATGAAAAGACCACTTGCCTCACTCATGTATATACATATGCATTGTGATGGAACATACATGTTCCAAATATGGTTCCCCATGTAGGTAGCCATGTAGTCATTCAAGTGTGGTCATTTACATGTATCCAACCCCATTTATTCAAAACAACCAACAAAGGCATGTCACCAACTAGTTTCATTGCCAATATACAAGTATGGATCATTCCTAATTCATGCATGCATTACAAGATAACTCAAAGATCATTTACAACAATGACAATTGGCACAAAATGAATGGAGAAATATAATTTGTATCATTTAAACCCCAAATATGCACATACACATTATGTGGATTAACCATTGTTTGATTTTCCCACTTTGCCTAGTGGAACTATTAGAAATACTATTCGTTTCTAATTCCCAATGTTGATGAATGTGTTAAATATTCATCAAAAGGATGAATAATATTCCCATCCTTGTAATAGTTAGGTTAGGGTTTAAAAGTGGAAAATATTAAAGGCTTGGCGGCGGCATGGTTAGGGTTTGGTGGTGACTAGGTTAGGGTTAAGTGGCGGCTACTTTATGATTAGGAGATAATATATGATGGAGTAGTTTTGAGTTGTCTTTCATTCTCTCCTTTCATGGTTTTGAGTGCACGTAGAACCTTCAAGCCTTGTTAGAATCACATGTCCAATCCAAGTTTAGAAAATTGGATTATAGTCAAGTGCATTTTTTGATACTTGCAAGGCATGCTGCAATTCAAATTACGATTCAAAAGATTACCGCCCCAAGAGATGGTTAGATATTGTGATGTGGATTGAGCTAATGACTTGAGGATAGGAGATCCACCACAGGGTTTGTATTCGTGATGGGAAGTGGAACCATTTCTTGGAGTAGCAACAATAACTCATAATCATTTTGTCAATAACCAAGGCCGAATACATGGCAAGTACACAAGTTATCAAAGAAGCCATATGGATGACAAAGTTCATGAAGGAATTAAGGTACATGAAAGAAAAGAAGGGGATGGTGATTTGATGTGATAACCAAGGTGTAATATCATTGACAAATAATCCCACGCAAAATGTTTGAACAAAACACATTAATGTTCAACATCATTTTGTTCAAAAATGAGTTGAAAATGGCAAAGTCATGTTTGAATATTGTTCAACAAAAAAAATGGTGACAGATGTGCTTACTAATGCATTATCAAAAAAATGACATAACAAATTAATAACCATGTTTGGGTTAGAAACTTCACAAAGTGGGAATGTTAAAAATACAATTCATTTTAAATTTCCAATGTTGATGAATGTATTAAACATTCATAAAGGCATGAATAATATTCACATCCTTATAGTAATTAGGTTATGTTGAATAATGGTAGTTAGGGTTTAGAAGTGGAGGCCACATTAAGGTTTGATGGTGACTAGGTTAGGATTTGGTGGTGGCTAGGGTTAAGGTTTGATGATGGCTAGGGTTAGGGTTTGGTGGTGGTTAGGGTTAAGTGGCGGTGGCTATTAGGGTTAAACAACGACTAAGTTAGGGTTAGGTGGCGGTTACTTTATGTTAGAAATATTATTCGTTTCTAATTCCCAATGTTGATGAATGTGTTAAACATTCATCAAAAGGACGAATAATATTCACATCCTTATAGTTGTTAGGTTAGGGTTTAGAAGTGGAAACTATTTAGGGCTTGGCAGCGGTTAGGGTTAGGGTTTCGTGGCGGCTAGGTTAGGGTTAAGTGGCGGCTACTTTAGGGTTACGAGATAGTATATAATGGAGTGGTTTTGAGTTGTCTTTCATTCTCTCCTTTCATGGTTTTGAGTGCACGTAGAACCTTCAAGCCTTGTTAGTAGTTGCAAGCCATAGTTTTGTGATTGTAGCATTTGAACCATACAAACTTTGTGATTTCTTGTTAGTTAATACAATTGTTCCATTTCATGAACCTTGAATCTTTCATTCTTACTTGTTTTCAAGTTGTTTCTAATAGGTTATGGGCCCACACCAAGCAAGAGAAAGGACATTGTGTTAGAACAATAAATAATCAAGGGTTTAGCTTGTATAACATATAAAAGGAGAATCCTTTTGAGGGAAGGCTTTTAGTTTCCAAGGTTGTAAAAAGAGTAGAAGTCCATTTCTAAGTGAGTGAGAGGTGTGGAAGAGATTTCTTCAAAGTGTTGTAAATTTTTCAAACGTGAAAAACTTGTTCTTCGAGTTTTTTGAAAATATCAAATTTCAAGGTGAAATTGTGTGGAAGAAAGTTCTTCGATTCATTGAAAGTTTGAGGTTTGTGGAAAAAAGCTCTTTGAGTTGTTGAAAGTGTGAAGTTTCAAATGTTTCAAAGAATTTTTTTCGCATTGTTGCAAATTCCAAGTGAAATTTCAAGCTTGTGTAACAAAAGATTTACAAGTGATAGAAATTTTTCTTTTCAAGTTTACATGAGGGGTCAAAGATTTTCTTCCAAAGCTTTCAATCTTTTGAGAAAGTGTTTGTTGTAGCATTTGTGTTCAAAATGTCTTCTTTTCAAATGAAATCCTTGAAAGTCATGGAAAATTTTGATGAGGGCAACTTTCACCTTTGGAAGTTCAAAATGCGCATGATGTTTTCTAAACATGGGCTTTGGAAATTTGTTGATGGGAGTGTCACCTTGCCAAGTGAAGAAGTTGTAAGCGTCGATTATAACGAGAAAAAGACAAAGGCTTTTGCATTGTTTTGTGAACATCTCACGGATGCTTAACTTGCACACATTCAATATTGTGATAATGTGAGAAGTGTGTGGGAGGCTTTTTGTGGTGTGCACGAAACTTAGACAATTGGCAACAAGTTGTTCCTTCGAAGAAGATTTTTCAGCATCAAAATGCACAGAGATTAAATGTTTGTGCACATCAACACAACGAAAGCCTTTGTAGACCAACTACGTTCCATCGAAGTGAACATTACGGATGAAAATGTTGTTTACATGGTATTCCTCATGAGCCTTCTTACATCCTTTGATAACTTAATCACAAGTTGGAGTCAATGTCCACAAAAGATGTGGACGTTCAATTCATTGTAGAAAGGCTGCTTCACAAAGTGTCCAAAAGAAAAGAATGTGAGAGTTTCGAAATTACCGCATTAGTGAACAAAACTCACAAGTTAGACAAGAAGCTTTGTTTCTATTGTTAAAAACCTGGACATTTTGTGAGAAATTGTTTGAAGAAGAAAAATGATGAAAAAGAAAAAGTTAATCAAGTTTGTGAAGATCACGAAGAAATGTTTGTTACGGCATTGAGTGCTAATGATCATACCACGTGTGATTGGATTGTCAATTTTAGTGCAACACATCACATGACATTCTAATAAGAATGGTTTACTACGTATGAGCGCATTTCCCCAAGGAAGGTGTTCATGGTCGATGACATCGTTTTGGAGGCCATTAGCAAGGGGAACATCAAAGCCACAATGCAAGTGGGAGGCGAATTGACACACACAACCATCACCCAATTTCTTCATGTTCCAAAAATGAAAAAAAATCTCATTTCGGTGAGTAAATTCGTTTTTGAAGGTTTCAAAGTGGAGTTTGACAAGGATGGTTGTAAGGTTAACGATGTTCAAGGAAATGTTGTGGCGGAAACATGAAGGGACAAGAACTTGTACCTTCTTAATGTGAATGTGTGTCGCAATTCTAGCTTTGGGCTCGCGACCAAGGCAAAAGGGTTACAAGGTTGCGAGCTAAGAGGAAGTTTGGGAGTCAAAGCAAGAGGAAGCCCGGGAGTCACATCACATACTCCCGGGAGTGTAAGAAGTGCGAGGGAGTATGAGGAGTGAACCCTCACACTCCCAAGGCAACTCCCATTTTGGGAGATGGAGTCCTGATGGAGTCCTGAAATTTCAGAAAGTGATTTCAAGGGTCAAAACTCAATGACTTGTGTCGTGCTTTATATCATCGAAAAGATTTTGGAACATAGATGTCTAAAATGGGTTCGCATTACTCATTTGGACATTTAAAACACAAGTTATGTCCAAAAGAAGGGCCAAGAGTCAAATTGGCAGTTTGACTCCCGATCACAAAAAGTCAAGAATCGAGTCGATTTACTTGGCTACAAGGGGCGTGTGACAATTGGAAAGCTTTTGATGAGAGCTACAACTTTGCTTCAGACCGCATTTCGATTCAAGGTTTGCTCACAAAGTTATGGGGCTCGAAAGTCGTAGGAGTCCGAACCGGCACAATTTCGAAACTCTTATTCAAGAGTCCCATGAGAGAAAAGCTATTTTGACGCGCTCCCAAGTCCCAAGTTAGCCCCAAGTTGGGTTAACTCACTCAAGTTGCGGAATTTCTAGGACTCGGGGCACGTTCCCATCTTCCAGCACTAAAGGGGGTGAGAGGGGCGTGCTGAAAGCTCCGGGATAGACTAGGAAGAGGGACAAGCTTACTCAATTACATGGTCCTGCATCCAAATCCAACCCACAAATGGGTTAAAACTCATTCTTCACCTTTTTGATGTTGGGACAAGCCACGGGCTAACTTAGACTCATTTGACTCACCATGACCCAGATTCGGGGGAAGCCACCACCTTCCCCCATATAGTAATCTCTGCAGCTCTCCACAGGACTTGCATCCGAATGGCTCTTTTTCCCGGGACTCTTGAAGTGGAGTCCCGAAACTGTCCCAATTTGGACTCTCGGGACTTTGGACGCTCATAACTCCTCGCCCCGAACTCAGATCGGGACGAGGTCTAAACCAAAGTTGTAGCTCTCCTTGAGAACTTTCCAACAATGTGTCACACTTCCCCTGCATGCACCGGAATCAGGTCGATTCCTGACTTTTAGTGGTCGAGAGTGAAATTGCCAGTTTGACTCCTGGCCCTTCTTTCGACCATAACTTGTGCTGCAGATGTCCAAATGGCTCATGCAAGGCCATTTAAGACATTTACACTTCAAGAACTTTTTAATGGTATAAAAAACGCCTGAATGCAAGGTGTTTTGACCCCTACAATTGCATTCTGAGTTTTTGAGAGTCCTAGAAGACTCCCAAGTCCCATTTTTGGGAGTGTGAATGGCGACCTCACAACTCCTTCAAAGTGGGGTTGCGACACTTTCCCACACTAGAAGAAAAGGTCAATGTCCTCATTGAAATTTAAAAATTTCCTTCGCAATTGTAATTACCTTCTTTGGATCCTTGGCCATCAAATGTCGACTTTTGCGGCTGGACCTTACCTCAAGCTAACTTAGGCATCCCCAAGTTTCCAACACTTTCTTGGCAAGTCCAAGGGCATCTCATAGAAAACCCTTAACCTTTTCTTTGTCAAAAGACTAAACTAGCCTAATTGACGGAGTCCCCATTTGGGAGGCCATTCTTCCAACCTTCCTCTCATGAGGACTCAAGTCAAGTCTACTCTTGACCTAGGCTATTGACATGACTCCTTTCCCAACCTTGCGCCTTGATCACAATAATCAAGCTTTGATTAAAAGGTTTGCTTATCAAGGTACAAGAAGTTACATTTGGGTTTTGCCAAAACCCAAGTCCCAAATTACACGATAAAGTACACGAACGGGGTCATGACTTCCCGCGTTGATCACCACTACCAACCAATCCTTTGGGATGCACTTAACGCTTGTGCATGTCCCTGCAAGCTCACCTTGCTTGCCTCTTCTTTTGGAGTGAAGATTTTTCTTCACCCCAAAGTAGGAATCCGATTTTGATTTGGGCTTATGTAAGAAATTCCATTTGTCCCATGTCAAGCTTGACAACTCTATTTGCACTTATGCATAATTCTCATGATACAATCTTTTGGAAGTTCTTAAGCCTTTATTTCACTTGCAACTTGATGTGGTACATTTTATGTGACACCCTGCCCCACTAAAAGAAAGGTGATGTTCTCATCACACTCTACGTCTTTTCTTCTTTGCCGGTCTAGTGTGGAATTCTTCTATGGCTTCTTGGGCATGTTCCATGTTGGATTCATTCACCCAAGATGCCTCTATTGGATGGTATCCTTTCCACTTAACTAGGTACTCCCGCTCTCGGCCTCTTAAGTGCCTTGACTTGAGCACAACCTCCACCTCAAACTCTGGTTCATTATGAACCAAGTCTAGTGGGGGCCTTGAATTGTACTTTTGATTAGGCCTTGAGGCATCACGGGAAACCAGCTTCAAAAGGGAAACATGAAATGTGGGATGAACTCAAAGATTTTCTAATAGTTCTAACTTATAAGTGTCGGAAAGTTTTTTTTCCAACACTTTGAATGGACCCGCATATGGGCCCAAGAACTTATGACTTAAACCTTCGGGTAATTGGAAGTTCTTGATGTTCAACCACACCTCGTCCCCCTCTTGAAATTTCACTTCTCGTCGGGACTTGTCCGCAAAATCCTTGTACCTTTTGTGTGTCTTTTCCAAGTTAGCCTTTGCCAACTCCCAAAGGCGCCGCCTTTCCTCATCAAGTTATGTGACCATTGGCACTTCTTCACTTGCATCATCCAAGGGTTGTCCATGTGCTGCTCAAATCATGGGCACAATTGGTGATTTGCCAGTCACCATTTGAAAAGGGGTGGACCTAGTCGCGGAGTGTTCCGAGTTATTGTAACAAAACTCGGCTAACTCCAAGTGGTCCACCCAATCTTGTTGATCCGCCGCCACATAATTCCTTAGGAATCGTTAGATCACTAAGTTCACCCTTTCGGTTTGCCCATCTGTTTGGGGGTGGAAGGAAGTGCTCATCTTGAGCTCCAACCCCATTTTCTTCCACAAGGCCCTCCAAAACTTACTTGTGAACTTTGGATCTCGGTTCGAGACTATGCCCTTTGGAAGCCCATGAAGTTTGAAGACATGTGTGAAGAACAACCTACCAGTTTCTTGGGCCGTGGCCTCATCCTTTGTGGGAATGAAATGTGCCATCTTGCTAAATCGATCCACCACCACCATGATGGCATCAAACCCCGTTGATGGGGGCAAGCTTACCATGAAATCCATGGACACTTTCCCACGGCCTTTCCGGAATTGGCAAAGGTTGCAACAAACTCGCTTGCTTCTTGTTGAGAGTTCGGTTTTGTTAGCAAGTTAAACACGTCTTCACATAGTCTTTCGCATTATCCTTCAAATTGGGCCAATAGTAGGATTTCTTTAGGAGTGTTGTGGTGTGTTTTGCACCACCATGGCCCGCAAGCGGTCCATCATGACACTCCTTCAAAATGGTGTCCCTCATCTTCCCTTCCGGTACATAGAGTCACTGTTGTTTGTACCACAATAATCCATTTTGCATATGGAAGTGGGACTTGGTTCCATTTTGAATGTTTTGCCTTGCTTCCTTGGCAAATGCATCTCGGTAGCTTGCTAATCGAACTTCCTTTTGAAGTTCTGTCTCTCCCACATACACCACTCTAAGTTGGTGTTTTCGACTTAACGCATCGGGCACCACATTATCCTTCTCGGGCTTGTGTCGAATATCCACATTGAACAAGGCCAATGTGTCTTGCCATTTCACTTGCTTTGAGGACAACTTGGGTTGAGTGGCAAAATACTTCAAGGTCACATTGTCGGTCCACACCACCACATCTTTGGGGCCTATGTAATGGCCCCAAGTCTTGAGGCAATGTATGACCACCCACATTTCCTTCTCATGTGTTGGCCACCTTCGTTCTATCTCACTCAACTTCTTGCTCTCAAATGCCACCGGTCTTCCTTTTTACACTAGGACTCCTCTAATTGCAAAGTCGAAGGCATCGGAATGGATCTCAAAGTCCTTGTCAAAGTCGGGCAACTTCAACACAGGTGCCTTCACCAAAATGCCTTTCAAGGTTTCAAAGGCTTCGTCACATGCTTTTTCCCATTCGTAAGTGACAGCGGACTTCTTCAAGAGGTTTGTCAAAGGCGTGGCTATCTTCGCAAAGTATTTAATGAACTTGCGATAATAGGAGGCCAATCCCAAAAAGGATCTTAAGGCCGGCGCCGACTTGGGTGGTTCCCAATCCACAATTGCCTTGACCTTGTGATCGTCCATCTTTAAACCTTCTTGAGTTATCCTATGCCCAAGGAAGTCCACTTTCATCACCCCAAGTCCACTTTCATCACCCCAAATTCACACTTCTCAAGCTTGGCATACAACTTGTTTTCCCTTAGCCTTCGGAACACCTTGCGAAGGTGCTCCGCATGCTCCTCCAAGGAGTCACTATAGATCAAAATGTCATCTATGTAAACGACCACAAAGTCATCAAACCATTCCTAGAAAATGTCATTCATGAGAATGCAAAATGTGGCGGGTGCATTGGTGAGCCCAAAAGGCATCACCAAGAACTTGTATGAGCCATACCTTGTGCAGCAAGCAGTCTTTTCTTCATCCCCTTCCGCAATCCAAATTTGGTAATATCCCGAACGTAGATCAATCCTACTAAAAACCTTGGCTCCCGAAAGACGGTCAAATAGATCATCGATTCGAGGCGAAGGGTACTGGTTTTTCACCGTTGCCTTGTTAAGTGCTCTATAATCCACACACATTCTCAACGTCCCATCCTTTTTGTGAACAAAGAGGACGGGTGCCCCATATGGCGATTGCTTGGTTTGATGTAACCTTTTGCGAGGAGTTTTTTGAGTTGAACCTTAAGCTCTTTCAACTCCTCATGGCTCATTCTATATGGGGCCTTGGCGAGAGGTGCCACTCCTACTACCACCTCAATTGCATGATCAACTCGTCTTCTCGAGGGCAGGTTTTCGGGCAACTCTTTGGGCATCACATCTGGGAACTCTTCCAAAATTTGTTTTATGCACTTGGCGGAAGTCACCAACTTGGTGGCTTCCTTGGGTTCATACTCATCCAACACCCGCATGACACACAACATGTCGTAACCTCCCACGCATTCTCTTTCCCAGGTTTTTCCTAACATAAAGTGGATGGTTAGCCCACCCACACAAGGTATCTCAAGCGCCTTCACTTTCACGATCCCACTTTTGGATGGGATCCTAACTAGCCTATTGTGCCCTTCTATGAGCACATTGTTTTGGTTGATGAACTCCATTCCCAAAACACACTCCATTCCACCCAAGGAGGACACCAACAAGTCCACCTTTCCTCTCCAATTTCCTAGTTGGAGAGGCACCTCTTTTGCTTGTGACGTAATGGGATGGGGAACCCCATCCGTGAAATGCACCTCGATGGGTGCCTTGAGCTCCTCCAAGTGGAGCTCCATCCTTTCGGCGCTTTCTCGTGCTATGAAGTTGTGAGAAGCCCGTGTGTCCAAAAGACATAACAAATCCCGCTTAGCAATCCTCCCCTTCAAGAAAATAAGTTGATTGCATTCAGCTTGGGCTAGGTTGGCATTGAGGGCAATTACCTTAGAGCCCCCATTCCTCGCTTTGGACTTGGGGCAATCCTTGGAGTAATGCCCCATCTTGTTGTAGTTGAAACATGCTCCTTTGGGTTTCACCCCAACATCTCCCTTGGGTTGGCTCCCTTTGAAAGGAGCCCCTTTCTTCACAAAGTTCCCCTTGGGTTTGAACCCAGCGCCAAGGAATTGTTTGGACTTATCCTTTGTTGGGCTTCTTTGCCCACGGTTCCATTCACCTTCACGCCTTGGCTTCTTATGAAGGAACTTGTTGTCCTTCTTGAACCCGGATTTTTCACTCAGCCCCACATCCGAGAAGCCTTCCACTTTCGTGATGGCCTTGGATAGTGAGGAGGGCCAATTTTCCTCAAGCTTTTGTTTGGCCCAAGTTGGAAGTCCCATCACAAACTGGCACACACGGTCCAACTCATGCATGTGCCAGATCTCAAGCATGAGTTCGGAGTAAGCCCTCACATATTGCCTCAAGTTTTCATTTGTGGCATTCACAAGGTCACGAAGTTTGCACCTCGAGATGTAGTCGGAATTCCTTGGGACAAATTCGGTTTTCACACGATCCTTGAAGAACTCCCAAGTGTAGCCATGGTTCTTCCCTTCCTCTTGTCTCATTGTCCTCCACCATGTGGCGACATAGCCTTTCAAGTAGGACTGGGCAAGCTCCACGGCTGAGTGCTGTCCAACCTTGGCGGCATGCAAATAATCCTCCATTTTTGCAAGCCAAACATCCACAACCTTTCGGTCACGGGCACCATCAAAGTTTCCGGGTTTGGCTGGTTGGAACCTCACATCCTTGGATGCTCCTCCTTTGAGGGCCGCAACCAGCTCACTAAATTCGGGCCTATTCATCTTGAGGAGGACTTCCAGTTGTTCCTGGGTGAATAGGATCGAGCTCCGTTGTTCCTCCTCATTTTCGGGTTCATCTTGGTCCTGCTGGGTTATTGGTTCCTCCTCCCCAATTGATTCCGGTGGGACTACACGGTCTTCGTTGGGTTCTTCCAACATGGGGTCTTGGGCTTGCTTCCGATTTTTCTCGGGTGCCATTTGAAACTCCCAAGAAGATACCCAAGCTCAACCGGAGCTCTGGTACCACGTGATGCGCCCCCAAGTCCCAAATTAGCCCCAAGTTGGGCTAACTCACTCAAGTTACAGAATTTCTAGGACTCGGGGCACGCTCCTAGCTTCCAGCACTAAAGGGGTGAGAGGGGCGTGCTGAAAGCTCCGGGATAGACTAGGAAGAGGGACAAGCTTACTCAATTACACGGTCTTGCATCCAAATCCAACCCACAAATGGGTTAGAATTCATTCTTCACCTTTTTGATGTTGGGACAAGCCACGGGCTAACTTGGACTCACTTGACTCACCACGGCCCGGACTCAGGGGAAGCCACCACCTTCCCCCATATAGTAATCTCTGCAGCTCTCTACGAGACTTGCATCCGAATGGCTCTTTTTCTCAAGACTCCCAAAGTGGAGTTTCGAAACTGTCCCAGTTTGGACTCCCGGGACTTTGGACGCTCATAACTCCTCGCCTCGAACTCAGATCGGGACAAGGTTTAAACCAAAGTTGTAGCTCTCCTTGAGAGTTTTCTAACAGTGTGTCGCACTTCCCCTGCACGCACCGGAATCAGGTCGATTCCTGACTCTTAGTGGTCGGGAGTGAAATTGCCAGTTTGACTCCTGACCCTTCTTTCGACCATAACTTATGCTGCAAATGTCCAAATGGCTCATGCGAGGCCATTTTAGACATTTACACTTCAAGACCTTTTCAACGGTATAAAGAACACTTCAATGCGAGGTTTTTTGATTCCTACAATCACGCTCTGAGTTTTTGGGAGTCCCGGAGAACTCCCAAGTCTCATTTTCGGGAGTGTGAATGGCGACCTCACAACTCCCTCAAAGTGGGGTTGGGACATATTTGGATGTAGGCTCCATGGCTAGTCACAGAGTATACTATAAGGGGGAAGGTGGTGGCTTCCCCCAAATCCAGGCTGTGGTGAATCTAATGTGTCTATGTTGCCCATGGTTCGTCCTAGCATTAAAGGTGCTCCAACTATGCACTAATCCCTTTGTGTGGGTTGTGTGCAGGCCCATGTGAGTGAGTGTAGCTTGTCAACTCTCCTATGCCAAAGCTCCAACACGCCCCTCTACCCCTCAAAGTGTTGTGTATTAGGGAGCGTGCCCCGACTCCTGCCTCTTTCGCTGTCTTCTTAAGTCCTTTGAGGAGTTGGGGGTGTGTTAATGTGCGCAAAGACACGACACACATTGCAAATCATTTGGAAAAAGGTGTGATGTTTTGGCATGAAAAACTTGGCCATCTCAACATGGCAAGCCTTAAAGAGTTGGATGCCATGGTGGATGGCATGAATTTGAAAGAAGTGTCGTTGCATCGCATTTGTGAAGGATGTGTCAAAGGCACACATGAAAGAACATCATTTCCTAAGGACGGTGCAATGAGGGCTTCAAAACTTTTGGAGATTGTCCACATCAATGTGTGTGGGCCAATGAGGATTACATCGCACAGTGGAGTGCAATACTTTTAACTTTCATTGACAATTTTTCAAGGAAAACTCATGTCTATGTTTTGAAGGCCAAAAGAGAAACGTTTGAAAAATTCAAACAATACAAGGTGTTGGTGGAGAATGAAATTGGTCACAAAATCAAAGTGCTACGATCGACAACGGAAGAAAATTTGTGTCTAAAAAGTTTGACACATTTTTCATAAAATGTGGAATTTAATGACAAACAAGTGCGTCGTATTCCCCACAACAAAATGGTGTTGTGGAAGGTGCCAATAAAACCATTGTGGAATGTGCAAGAAGCATGATTTTTGCACAAGGGTTGGAATTTGAATTTTGGGGCAAAGCGGGCGATGTGTCTCATTTAAGAATTTTTGGTTGTAAAGCCTTTGCACATGTCCCTAATGAGAAAAGGACCAAGTTAAAGTCCAAGTCCATGCCTTGTATGTTTTTAGGATATTACGAAGGCACCAAAATGTATCGCTTAATGTGTGTAGAAACCAAGAAAATCATCAAAAGTAGAGATGTCAAGTTCATTGAAGGGTCAAAGGAAATAGGTGGTGTACCCCATCTCGAGAAAGAAGAAAATGTAGTTGTGCATGAAGAAGTTGAAGGAAAACAATCATTGACCTTTAGTCGAGATACACCTTTGAATGAAACAAGAATGGAAGGTGTGCAAAGTGAATCCACACCAAGTTTTTTCATCGGAAAAAAAATTTATTGTTTCAAATGATAACCCATCTAGTGAACCTTCACAAGATGTGCCGAGGGAAAAACCTCAAAGGCAACGAAGGGAATGGCCTCATGATTGGTGGATTGCTACCAAGGAGGTGGAGCGTGCCACCATTGCATTTTTGGAGGAACCCCAAAATATTGAAAAAACATTGACATGTGAAGATTCCAAGGAGTGGGAGTGTGCGACGCAAGCAGAATATGATTCCCTCATGACAAACAACACATGGACTTTGGTACCACTTCTTGTGCGTAAGAAACCCGTTTCAAAATCAAACAAGGCGCAAATGGGGAGGTGGAACGCTACAAGGCCAGATTAATGATAAGAGGTTTGGGTTTAGGGTTTGGGTTATAACGAAACTTTTGCGTTCGTCACAAAGTTTACATCTATTTGTTATATTATTGCATTAGTGGCCTTGGAAGACATGGAGATCCATCAAATGGACATGAAAATTACATTTCTCAATGGTGAGCTTGAAGAGGAGATTTACATGGAGCAACCTCAAAGGTTCGTGCATCAAATAGGTGAACATCTCATGTGTAAGCTTCACAAGTCCTTGTATGGTTTGAAACAATCTCCAAGGGCATGGAATCAAAAGTTATATACATTTATCAAAGGCATTGAATTTATGAAAAGTGAGGCCGATCCTAGTGTGTATGTTGCACAAGTGGGAGATGTGAAGTTTTTCATTGTGGTCCATGTGGATGACCTCATTTTGGTGTGCAACAATCAAAATAAACTTTTGCAAATCAAAGAGGAATTGAATCAAAAGTTTGAAATGAAGGACCTTAGGGAGTTGCATTTATTTTTGGGGATGGAGGTGGAAAGGAATTCTGATGAACAACTTTTACGCATCAACCAAATCAAATACCTCAAAGAAATATTGAAACATTTTCGAATGCAAGAATGTAAGCCCATTAGAGTTCCATTCGATCCCAAAATGAAGTTACAAAGGAATGCAAATGGAAATGATGAATCAAAGGGATTTCCATATCAACACGCGGTTGGGTCCTTGATGTATGCCATGTTGTGCACAAGACCCGACTTGGCATACCCAATAAACGTGTTGAGTCAACACATAGCGAACCCTAACATGGATCATTGGATGATTGTCCAACGAATCTTTCGATATTTGCAAAGTATGTTGCAGATGAAATTATAATTCAGTGCAACACCATCCAAGGAAGTTCTTGGATATTGTGATACGTATTGGGGTGGTGATCTTGAAGATAGGAGGTCCACCATAGGGTTTGTTTTCATGATCGAAGGTGGAGCCATTTCTTGGAGTAGCAAATGACAACCTACAATAGCATTGTCCACCACAGAGGCGGAATACATGGCAAACACGCAAGCCACAAAAGAAGCCATGTGGATAACAAAATTGATGATGGATTTAGGATACATGGAGGAGAAGAAAATGATGGTGATTCGATGTGACAATCAAGGTGTGATATCATTGACCAAGAATCCCACTCACCACGCACGAACAAAACACATTGATGTACAACATCATTTTGTTCAAAAACGAGTTGAAAATGGAGAAGTTCGATTTGAATATTGTCCAATAGAACACATGGTGGCGAATGTCCTTGCCAAGGCATTATCAAAATAATGACATCATAAGTTGATAAACATGTTCAGATTAGAAACTTCATAGAGTGGGAATATTGGAAATACTATTCGTTTCTAATTCCCATTGTTGATGAATTTGTTAAACATTCATCAAAAGGATGAATAGTATTCACATCCTTATAGTAATTAGGTTAGGGTTTAGAAGTGGAAACTACTTAAGGCTTGGTGGTGGCTAAGGTTAGGGTTTGGTGGCAGCTAGGTTAAGGTGGCTTCTAGGGTTAGGGTTTGGCAGCGGCTAGGTTAAGGTTAAGTGGCGACTACTTTAGGGTTAAGAGATAGTATATAATGAAGTGGTTTTGAATTGTCTTTCATTCTCTCTTTTCATGGTTTTGATTGCATGTAGAACCTTCAAGCCTTGTTAGTAGTTACAAGCCATAGTTTTGTGATTATAGCATTTGAAGCATATAACCCTTGTGATTCCTTATTAGTTAATATGATTATTCCATTTCATGAACCTTGAATGTTTCATTTCTTGCTTGTTTTCAAGTTGTTTTTCCAATAGTTAATACGATTGTTCCATTTCATGAACCTTGAATGTTTCAATTCTTACTTACTTTCAAGTTATTTCCAATAGTGGGCGTATGTTTTGCAAATGAAAACTCTCAAATGAGATACATCAAGTTTTGTACCAGTCCATGCTTTTTACAGGGTTTTTGAATCAAGAACTTTTGTTGGGCATCGATTCTTGATGTAAATCGTCGTGTTCATTGCTTTGGCCCAAAACTTCAAGTCAAGTCCTTGTGCACGAATTCTAGTGCACTCCATGATGGTCCTATTGGCTTGTTCTATAACTCCATTTTGTTGTGGTGTGTAAGGTGCACTTGTTAATCGTTGGATTCCACATTCATGCAAGAAGTCGTCAAACTTTTTGGACACAAATTGTCCTCCGTTGTCAAATTGCAAGGTTTTGATCTTCATGCCGGTTTGATTCTCCATTAAAGCCTTGTATGCCTTGAATTTGTCAAACACCTCTCCTTTGGCTTTCAAAAGGTAAACATGGGTTTTTTTTGAAAAATTGTCAATGAAGGTGACAAAGTATTGTGCTCCACCACGAGATGTGGTCTTCATCGATTCGCACACATCACTATGCACAAGTTCCAAAAGCTTGGAAGCCTTAGTCACTTCATTTTTAAAAAAAGATGTCCTTTGATGTTTACCTTCAATGCAAGCTTCACACACATGGTGCAATGGCACTTCTTTCAAATTCATGCCATCAACCATTTTCTCCAACTTCAAAAGGCTCGCCATGTTGAAGTGGCCGAGTCTTTGGTGCAAAAGTGTAGCTCTTTCATTTGAAGATTTTGCCACATGCGTACTTTCCATTCGAACATTGATGTTGAAAAGATATAAGTTCTTCTCCCTTCGTGCTTGCACCACAATGATTCCATGGACATTGTTCACCTAACAACCATCCGTGTAAAACTTCACTTTTAGGCCTTTCGAAATGAGTTTGCTAACAGAAATGAGACTATTCTTCATTTTGGGAACATGAAGAACTTGAATGATGGTTGTAAACTGTTAGAAATACTATTCGTTTCTAATTCCCAATGTTGATGAATGTGTTAAACATTCATCAAAAGAATGAATAATATTCACATCTTTGTAGTAAATAGGTTAGGGTTTAAAAGTGTAAACTACTTAAGGTTTGGTGGCGACTAGGGTTAAGGTTTGGTGGTGGCTACGGATAGGTGGCAACAGCGGCGGCTAGGGTTAGGGTTTGGTGGCGACTAGATTAGGGTTAAATGACAGTTACTTTAAGGTTAAAAAATAATATATAATGGAGTGGTTTTGAGTTGTCTTTCATTCTCTCCTTTCATGGTTTTGAGTGCATGTAAAACCTTTAAGCCTTGTTATTAATTACAAGCCATAATTTTGTAATTATAGCATTTGAAGCATATAATCTTTGTGATTTCTTGTTAATTTAATACGATTGTTCCATTTCATGAACCTTGAATGTTTCATTTCTTGTTTGTTTTCAAGTTATTTCCAAAAGGTTATGAGCCCACACCAAGAAAGAGAAAGGACATTGTGTTTGAACAAGAAATAGTCAAGGGCTTAGCTTGTATAACATAGAAAAGGAAATATCCTTTTAAGGGAAGGCTTTTAGTTTGCAAGGTTACAAAGAAAGTAGGAGTCCATTTCTAAGTGAATGGGAGGTGTGGAAGAGATTTCTTCAAAGTGTTATAAGTTTTTCAAGAGTGAAAAACTTGTTCTTCAAGTTTTTTGAAAGTATCAAGTTTCAACATGAAAGCGTGTGGAAGAGAGTTCTTTGATTCATTGAAAGTTTGAGGTGTGTGGAAGAAAGGTCTTTGAGTTGTTGAAAGTGTAAAGTTTCAAATGTGTCAAAAAAAGTTTTTCGCATTATTGCAAGTTTCAAATGAAATCTCAAGCTTGTGTAAAAAAAGATTTGCAAGTGATAGAAGTTTTTTTTTTCAAGTTTACATGAAAGGTCAAAGATTTCTTCCAAAGCTTTCAATCTTTTGAGAGTGTGTTTGTTGTAGCATTTGCGTTCAAAATGTCTTCTTTTCAAATGGAGTCCTTGAGAGTCATGGAAAAGTTTTATGGTGGCAACTTTCACCTTTAGAAGTTCAAAATGCGCATGATGTTTTCTAAACATGGGCTTTGGAAATTTGTCAATGGGAGTGCCACCTTGCCAAGTGAAGAAGTTGCAAGGGCTAATTATAATGAAAAAGAGACGAAGGCTTTTGCATTGTTTTGTGAATAATTCGAAGAACTTTCTTCCACACTTTCTCAAATTTCAATGTTGAAACCCTCAACAACTTGAAGAACATTCTTCCACACTTGAGATCCTAGAACACTTTGAAGAAGTCTCTTCCACACCTCCCACTCACTTGGAAAAGTTACAAGCTCCTTGTATGCCACCACTTGGAAATGAACTCCCAGTCACTTTGCAAACTAAAACTTTTGCTCTCAAAAAAAAATTCTCTCCTTTTTTGTATGCAATATAAACTCAAAACCTTTCACTATTTTTTGTTTTAACACAATGTCCTTTCTCTTGCTTGGTGTGGGCCCATAACCTATTGGAAACAACTTGAAAACAAACAAGAAATGAAAAATTCAAGGTTCATGAAATGGAAAAATTATATTAACTAACAAGAAGATTACAAAGGTTGTATGTTTCAAATGCTACAATCACAAAACTATGACTTGCAACAAGTAACGAAGCTTGAAGGTTCTATGTGCACTCAAAAACCATGAAAGGAAATAATGAAAGACTATTCAAAACCACTCCATTATATACTATTTCCTAACCCTAAAATAACCACCACTTAACCCTAACCTAGCCGCCACCAAACCCTAACCCTAGCCACCGCCAAACCCTAAGTAGTTTCCACTTTTAAACCGTAACCTAACTACTACAAGGATGTGAATATAATTCGTCTTTTTGATGAATGTTTAACACATTCATCAATATCGAGAATTAGAAACGAATAATATTTTAAACATTTTGTTGGTTTTTCTTTCAAAGATATACGATTCGCACTTTTAATAGGTTCATCATCATTCATGACTTCATCCACAACAAAGTGTTGTACTTGTTTTAAAGGGAGTCTATCATCATGAACACCTTCCATTTCATCTGTCCTTCCAAGGAACACAACATCACAACTCTTGATGATCCTTTTGGTTTCTACACACATCAAGCGATATGTTTTGGTCCCTTCATAATACTTTAAAAACACACAAGGTATGGATTTGGACTCTAATTTGTCTCTCTTTTCATCAAGAATGTGGACATATGTTTTGCAAATGAAAATTCTCAAATGAAATACATCGGGCTTTCTACCAGTCCATGTTTCTTGTGGGGTTTTTGAATCAAGAGCTTTAAGTGGGCATCAATTCTTGATGTAAACTGTCATGTTCACCGCCCAAGACTCCAAATCAAATCCTTGTGCACCAATCATGCTTCTAATGCATTCCATGATGGTCCTATTGGCTTGTTCCACAACTCCATTTTGTGGTGGTGTGTAAGGTGCATTTGTTTGTTGTTGGATTCCACATTCACACAAAAAGTCATCAAACTTTTTGGACACAAATTCTCCTTTGTTGTCAAATCACAAGGTTTTGATCTTCATGCTGGTTTGAGTTTCCACTAAGGCTTTATATGCCTTGAATTTGTCAAACACTTCTCATTTCATTTTCAAGAAATAAACATGAGTTTTTTTTCAAAAAGTCGTCCATGAAGGTGACAAAGTATTGTGCTCCACCATGAGATGTGGCCTTCATTAGTATGCACATGTTGCAATGCACAAGTTCCAAAAGTTCCAAATCCTTAATCATTTCATCTTTAAGAAAAGATGTCCTTTAATGTTTGCCTTCAATGCAAGCTTCACACACATGGTGCAATGGCACTTCTTTCAAATTCATGCCATTGACCATTTTCTCCAACTTCTTAAAATTTGCCATGTTGAGGTGGCCGAATCTTTGGTGCCAAAAGGTAGTTCTTTCATTCAAAAACTTTGCCACATTTGCACTCTCTTTTCGAACATTGACATTGAGAAGATATAAGTTTTTCTCCCTTCGTGCATTCGCCACAATGGTTCCATGGACATTGTTCACCTTATAACCATCCTTGTCAAATTCCATTTTCAAACCTTTCGAAATGAGTTTGCTAATAGAAATGAAATTATTCTTCATTTTGGGAACATGAAAAATTTGAGTGATGCCTATAAATAACATTTTACCTCCAATTTGCATTGTGGCCTTGATGCTCCTTTTGTGAATGGCCTCCAAAATGGTGTCATTTCCCATGTACACCTTTCCTTGAATAATGAATTCATGAGTGGTGAACCGTTCTTGTTCGAATGTCATGTGTTGTGTTGAGCCAAAATCGATGATCCAGTCGTACGCCGTATGTTCATTAGCACTCAAGGCGGCAACAAACATTTGTTCTTGATTTTCACAAGCTTGGTTTGCCTTTTCTTTCTCGTCACTCTTTTTCTTCAAACAATTCCTCACAAAGTGTTTGGGCTTTTTACAATGAAAGCATTATAAATTTTGTTAAGAAATGCAACATGATGGACATGGATTCCAAATTCTTGACCAAATTATCAAAAGATGGGGGAAAACTCATGAGAAGTACCATGTACATGTCTTCATCTTCAATCTTCACCTCAATGGAACGTAATTGATTTATAAGCACCTTCACCATATTGATGTGTGCAACCAAGTGTTCCCCTTTTTACATTTTGACGGTGAAGAACCTCCTTTGAAGAAACAACTTGTTTCCAATAATCTTGGTTTTGTGTAGACTGCAAAATGTTTCCCTAGTGCTTTTGACATTTTTGTAATATTGAATGTGTGCAAATTTTGCATCCATGAAATGTTCACAAAATAGTGCAAATGCTTTCGTCACCTTTTTTTTATAATTTTCCATTTCATCTTCATGATCGAGAATTGTTGCATTACCATCAACAAACTTCCAAGGCCCATGCTTGGAAAGCATCATGAGCATCTTAAACTTTCAAAGGTGAAAGCTATCACCATCAAACTTTTCCATCACTTTCAAGGACTCCATTTGGAAAGACGACATTTTGTTGAACACAAATGTTAAAACAAACATTTTATGTCTTTCTATTCAAATGAATTACAAGTGAGAAAATTTAAAGTTGAAAAACTTGCTAATGTTTGAAGACCTCACTTCAAACATCTCCCACTTAATCAATATATGTCGTAAAACAAATCCTTTACAAGAAAACCCTCAAACACTTGAAATATTTTTTTTGCACAAACTTAGAATTTCACGTGAAACTTGCAAGAATGGCAAAAAACTCTCTTTGACACACTTGAAATTTGAAGCTTTCAACAAATTGAAAACCTTTCTTCCACACACTTCAAACTTTAATGTTGAAACTTTTAACAACTTGAAGAACCTCTCTTCCACACACTTCAAACTTCAATGTTAAAACTTTTAACAACTTGAAAAACTCTCTTCCACACACTTTCTCAAACTTGAACGTTGAAACTTTCAACAAATTGAAAAACTTTCTTTCTATTGGAAACAACTTGAAAACAAGAAAAAAATAAAACATTCAAGGTTCATGAAATGGAATAATCATATTAACTAACAAGAAATCACAAAGGTTGTATGCTTCAAATGTTACAATCACAAAATTATGGCTTACAACTACTAACAAGGCTTGAAGGTTCTATGTGCACTCAAAACCATGAAAGGAGAGAACAAAAGAAAACTCAAAAACACTCAAATATATATTATCTCCTAACCCTAAAGTAGCCACCACTTAACCCTAACCTAATCGTCACCTATCCCTAGCTGCCACCAAACCTTAACCCTAGCTGCCACCAAAACTTAACCCTAGCCACCGCCAAACCTTAAATAGCCTCCATTTCCAAACCCTAGCCACCACTATTCAACTTAACCTAACTACTATAAGCATGTGAATATTATTCATCCTTTTGATGAATGTTTAACACATTCATCAACATTGGGAATTAGAAACGAATAATATTTCTAACAAGGAGATCCACCACAAGGTTTTTATTCATGATGGGGTGTGGAACCATTTCTTGGAATAACAAGTGATAACCCACAATCGCTTTATCAACGACCAAGGCCAAATATACGGCAAATACACAAGCTACCAAGGAAGCCATATGGATGACAAAGCTCATTAAGAAATTAGGGTACATGAAGGAGAAAAAGGTAACGGTGATTTGATGTGACAACCAAGGTGCAATATCGTTGATAAAAAACCCCATCCAACATGTTCAAACAAAGCACATTGATGTGCAATATCACTTTGTTCAAAAATGAGTTGAAAATGGCGAAGTTACGTTCGAATATTGTTCAACAAAGGACATGGTGGCGAATGTGCTTACCAAGGCATTTACCAAAAGAACAACATAAAAAATTGATAACCATGTTCGGATTAGAAATTTCATAAAGTGGGAGTGTTAAAATTAATATTTGTTTCTAATTCCCAATGTTGATGAATGTGTTAAACATTCATCAAAAGGATGAATAGTATTCACATCGTTATAGTAGTTAGGTTAAGTTGAATAGCAGCAGCTAAGGTTTAGAAATGGATGCTACATGAGGGCTTGGCGATGGCTAGGGTTAGGGTTTGATGGCAATTAGGGTTTGGGTTTGGTGGCAGCTAAGGTTAAGCGATAGCTAGGTTAAGGTTAAGTGGCAGCTACTTTAGGTTAGGAGATAGTATATATTGGAATGGTTTTGAATTGTCTTTCACTCTCTCCTTTCATGGTTTTGAGTGCACATAAAACCTTCAAGCTTTGTTAGTTGTTACAAGCCATAGTTTTATGATTGTAACATTTGAAACATACAACCTTTGTAATCTTTTTGTTGGTTAATACAATTGTTTCATTTCATGAACCTTAAGTGTTTCATTTCTTGCTTGTTTCCAATACTGAATACTCACATGTTGTGCAAGGTTCAACCTTACTTACTGATGAACATGGTTGTAATTGTTTACAAGGAAGCCCATCACTTAATTATTTCAAGTTACCAACTTCAAGGATCTCACTAAGTACTAAAAACCCTAATTTTTTTACTCATCGTGCTACTATTGAAGAACATAACCAACTTTCAAAATAAATAACCAATTTGTTAAAACACTACCATACATCCCACAAATGATCCCCTAAACACCTACCATTCAATTTTTTTTAAAAACAATCGATCCAAGTCCAAAAAATGATAAGAACCATTGTTCATCAAGTCCAAAATTGACTAGAAATCAAAATACCATCTAGGTGATAATTATGAATATACCTAAATGGAACCAAGTGTTCAATGCCATGTGTCTTCTTTAAGAAAATACCTATGGGTCAAATGACAAATTTCCAATGTGCTGAAAGGGTTTTGTTTCAAATGAATGGGCTTTCGATTAATTGTTGCATTGTTATTGACCAAGATGTAGACCTAAAATCAACATTGTTCGTGCATAGTTTGTTGCACATTTTCAACACTAAACACATCACTATCAAACCTCTAGTATACCTACAACACAACAAGACGAATAAACCATTTCAACATTAGTATAATTTCATAAATAAAGCTTCTAATAATAACAAAATGGTAGGAGTAGCAACAAAGATGAAATTGATGGTATGAGAGAAAACCTGACTAATCAAACACATCTAGTCCTTGTCAACACCTACTAAAAACCACTAACTTCCTAATGAAACAAATGTCCAAAATACACATCCTTGTCCACATAAAGTATAATTTCTATAAGATGTATTTTGAAGAATTGGAGTCCATAACATCATCTAAATACCCCATGGACGCACATTTGTTGATACTTTGTAAACTAAAAAATCTCCTACATTAGGGCGATCAATACAAAACCATGGTAATGGTTCCAATTGAAATTAATGTGTGGGGCAAATAAGGGAACTTTTGCAATTACAATCAACACCAAGCACAAGTGTTTCTAATTCATTATCAAATTCAATAGTTTCATCTACACATGTACACAAGTCTAAAAAACAAATAACATGCAACAGAGTGGTGTAACGCACAAAAATGAGTGCAACACTATTTAGGTGCCAAAATGAGAGAGACGATACAAGATTCATTGGATTGAAAAATAATTGACAATTCATATTGCATGGGTGATGTCATTTTGATCTCGTATGGCTATATGCAGGACCTTCTAGGACATTCCAAACTTGAGTCCTTAAGTGTCCTAGATCCCCCCCCCCCCTTTCCATTTTATTACAAAATGAAATAAATATCCTTTTTCTTTGTAGCAACATGTATAACATACCTTGTTTACCGCTATGAAAGAAAAAAATTCTAAAAATAATCCACTATGCGCCAATTTTTTTATATGGCCATGAAAACCTTTGATTTTCAATTTTTTGAATTTTGTGCCTAACAATAGGATATTTGGTCCTTGTGGCATTTCATTGTTTTATACACATTATCATCTTAAATGTTTGTGGTGAAATTTTTTTGTTGAAATAATTTATTTAGACATTGCTTATGAGTCCTTGAAAAAAACATTTACTAAAGGACAATGTCCCGAATTTGTTTCAAGGACTTATTAAGAATCCTTACACTTTTCCTAATTAAAAATGTTAAGCATAAAATATTACCTTAGTAATGTGTGCATATATGAAATAAATAAAATTTCAAATATAAATGTGCCATTAAATTTTAAGAATGTGTTTAATTGAAGGGGTCCAATGATTTTTTTGTGAGACATTGTTTTTTGACACCCACTAGAAGAAAAACATGTATTTTCGATTGTTCTTTGCGACTAAATTTTAGTCGCAAGAGACATTTTGCAACTAAAATCCTTTTAGTCGCCTAAGACAAGTCGCATGTGAAAACTAGTCGCAAATGACAAAGAGTATAA
>Ga0209611_10003514_pt1 | contig 27087 bp, 14 predicted proteins | sample S1TSphgellanicum_3_FD_187693 | JGI IMG/M metagenome (GOLD analysis project Ga0209611, IMG submission 187693) | Host-associated microbial communities from peat moss isolated from Minnesota, USA - S1T2_Fc - Sphagnum magellanicum MG (SPAdes) (version 2) | ecosystem: Host-associated > Plants > Peat...
GTGTTTTTTTTTTTTTTTTTCTTTTCAATTTTCTCATGTTGCTCCAAAAGTGGCGATCAGTCACAAGAGGTTTTAGCCAAATATAGCTACAAGACCAAATAAAGGAGTTTAAAAATATAAGAATCCTATTACATGTTGGTAAACAACCAGAACCTATTAGCTACATATGGGGGGATTTCAGAAGAAAAATAAAGCTAGAAATCTGCACAAATCCCAAAAATCTTGATGATTTCAAAAAAAAATTCCTGGAAAATGTCACCATTTTTTTGGAAATTTTCCAAAGGGTGGTTCCCTTCACCATGTTGCTTGGAACTTTTCTTTTAAGCAAAATGACATATTTTCGCCACCAAAAAATAAAATAAAAATTAAATCAATGAACCGACCCTATTGTTGAACATTTTAGAACACGTTTTTAAATATGTATTCTCCTCATACAAAAACATTTCTTGCTGAAATTTGGTATGCACCCTACTACCTTGGCAGCTTTGACCCTAATTAAGTTATTTTCAGAAATTTTCAAATTTTCAAAAATAATTTCTTTTCCAAATGACAAAGATTTGTGAAGGAAATCATTGAATTCACAAGAATACTCTAGTATTTGTCAAAATGAGAATTTCAAAATTAATTAATTAATTGATAAACATTTGTTGAAGCTGTCAAGCTACTAAAGTAGCACCTAATCCTATGTTGGCTACCAAACCCAATTTTCAGAATGTGCAAATATGACAAAGTATGTAGGCCGGTTTGTCATATTAATAATAATAAAATTTGTCGGTTACATTTGGCAGTAAAAATGATAATATTTTACAATTCTGTTATGGAATTTTCAGAATTTTCAACAAGTCCAAAAAATAATTAATTATTGCCTAACCAGGCTTTGTAGTAAGTACTTCAGTAAGTAAAAATGTGCCACCTACAACTAATGGATTTAATTCGAGTTCACCATTTTCCATTTACCCCACGATTGCATACTTCCTTGCACACCTCATTACAAATTTTTTTTTAAACCCTATCTCTGGACTAAACATGCACACCAAGACCCTACCATTGCACACATTATACCCAAGATGACTATTCCATTTGCAAGAACCCAAGTGTTCTTTTGTATAGTTAAATATGTGGAACTATAGACAAAATATTATCACAGTTTTGATATCATTTTTGGCCTTGCCAACCAAGGCAAGGATATTGTGTTTAGATTCATTATGGAGTATAGTAGCTTAATGGATTTTGGCCCCCTAGGTAATAATAATAGGTCTATTTTTATATAAGGATTTTTGAAAGATGATATCTTGGCTTGAGTTGAAACTTGAGATCAGTTATAAAGTTATAATAACTTGAAGGATTTTGGTTTCTTTTAGAGGCTTTTTGAAGAGTATATTTTTTGCATGGTGAAATATTTGAGTTTCCATAATACTTCTTTTGCCTTAAGATACTTTTTAATGTAAATGGCAAGGCCACAGTGTCACACACACCCCTTGTTTTGAAATTTTGAAAAAGTGAAATTTAAAACGACAAATTGTACTGATTTTTTGAGCTTGAGAATAGCCAGAATTCAAAAAAAAATTTCATAAATTTAAAAAAAATTAATCACCCAGAATTCTAAACATCATGCTTCCTCCAGATAATGTTTGTTTTTGGTACTTGTGTATATAATAGGTACTTACTGCATGATTTTGCAAAGCATTGTGGGATGGAGGTAAGCTCATGAGTCACACACACAAGCTGACAATTGCAGGGAATTGTTGATTGGCATTTTGTTCTTCTTCCCCCAAGTCAAGGCCACCAGAAACTGCATTACTTAGCCACATCAGCCCATCATGCCTACACACAGAATCTGGGGTACTCACAAAACTCACAACGCCTTGTCAGAAGTGGCCAAACCTCGGCTGCATTGAGGGAAGTACTGGTCACTGCTATGCTACCTGATTTTAGTAGATTGTTTGCTTTTGTTTTTACTTTGGGTTGTGTCTACTTGTGTTCTCTTTTGCCTTGTACTTTCGATGGATGGGTTCCAATCCTTTGATTTTTATTTACTCGGGTTTTCTTCTTACAGGTTGTAATCAACCTTGGGAAATGTTAAATTTGGACTCAGAGATCTTGATTTAGTTTAAGGATGGGATATTAATAATGAAGTTTTAAAACAACCCAACAAAAATTAGGGTTTTTATCAACGTTTTGCATGTAAATGGTTTGGGACTTACACTTTGTGTAAGTGTAAATCTCTATTATCCCTTTATGTTCGTGTAAGTGTAAATGTAAAACACAAAACATGTAAATGTAAAATTACGTAAATTTAGTTTATATCATGTAAAATAATTTAAGTGTAAAATAAATATATTTATTTGATTTTATGTGACTATATAAAATAGTGTAAATGTTTTTAAAAATACATTTATGTGATTTTATATGATTATGTAAAATAATGTAAGTGTAAAGAAATTAGGGAGGGGAAATTTTGTAATGTTTTTGGTGATAGGCCAATCTAATGACACATTGCAAAAACAAATCATCAAAACATCCACCCACAACTAATTAATTTGAATTTGCTAGAAAGTGTGGTCATTAAAGGTATATAGTAGAATTATATGTAAAGTAAGGAAAACATAGCACTAAAACCTTGAATTTGGTCATAAACAAGATGATTTTTTTTTAAAACTTAGGAAAAAAATACATTGTGTGAACTCAGAAAATCATCAATATTTGTGATAAATTCAGTTTCACCCTTCTTCTTTTTTTTTTCTCCTTTAGTGTTTCACTATTGTTACATATATTTTCACTATTCCTAGATGTACATCTTCTATAATTACTCTCAAACCTTATGCATTAAATGTTGAGTTTGAACATTTCATACCCAAATATTATTTTTTTAAATCTTACTTTACATATACCCTTAAAATAAAGGTTTGGGGGTGAAAGGGCCCAAGAAAAGGTGACTTTATGGAGAACTCTAATATATACATTTACACACCCCAAAACATTTACATGAGGCCATGCAAATGTGTGTGTGTGTGTATATATACACACGACAACAATATAAAGGGGCTGATCCTCCCACCCTGCTAATTTACTTCTCCCACCCTCCCCCCCCCCTTATCTCGTCTCCTCCCTTTAATTCTCACCACCTCCATCTCCGCCTTTCTGATTCCCCCCCATTCCTTGTACCGCCACACCATGAACCCCCCTCCCGAGGCCACTTACGACGATGTCGATGCCTTGAAGGATGTGTGCAGACAGCATGCCGCTGCTCATCTATATAGCGTCACCACCAAGCAGTCCGATTACAAGATGGGCGTCCTATTGTTGCACTGCGACAAGTCTAGTACACGCGATGATCGCCATGGCCTAACAGAGGAAACACGTCAGCGCCCTTCGAGCTCGGTCCTGACCGGCTGCCCCTTTCTTCTGCAAGGCGGTTGTAATCGAGTCGAGAGCTGGACGTTGCGTGTGAAATGCGGAGAGCATAACCACCCGTTGTTGACTCGTGAGGCTGCGCATCCGTCTCACCGCAAGATGACCAATGACGTAAAAGAACATGTTCGCACTTTGTCCGTCGCTAGTGTTGCGCCTACTCAGATCCTGACGTTGATACGTTCGGAACCCTCAGGCGAGCACGTCATCGCGCGTGACGTATACAACTTGAAGAGGCAGCATAGAATCGAGCAGCTTGATGGCCGGACGCCAATGGAGGCTTTACTTTCATCCTTGATCAAACTGGATGTACCCAACACCCATTGTGTTGATGCTAGCGGGCGCCTAACACGACTCACCTTCACAAGCACCAAGGCTGTACAGCTTACTCGTCACTTTGGAGATAAAGGGGGGGGAGGGTGGGAGAAGCAAATCAGCAGGGTGGGAGGATCAACCCCCCAATATAAATGCAAGTGTAAAAAATTTGAATGTGTAAATGTAAATGATTTACAATTACATGGGATTTACATGCCATATATATAGCTATTGACACTTACATGCACAACACTGTTTTTTACCAATGTTGTGCAAATATATTTTTTATTCGTATATATTCACCAAATATGGGTAAAGTATATCTTTTGCCCTAACCTATTTTCTTAAAATTAGTATACCTTAATGAAATGCATACCCAAAATATATACATCTGAAAATTTTATATCCTATTGGTACCATTGGGTATATGTAAGATATACCCAAACAATTAAGGTGAAAAAAATAAAGAATAAATTCCATTGTATTTGAAATTTTTGCTAATAATTTTTAACTATGAATATTTTTCATTCTTACTAAATAAATTAAAAGTACATACCCATTTTCTTAATTACCCTAACCTAAGGTATATGATGGCAATTACCTACACCCTACCCATCTGCAAAAAATATAATGTTTTATACCAAGAACCTAACATAATGAGAAAAATGAGTTTTAATATACCTTTGCCCTAGGATACATCAAAAATAGTATACCCACTTAACATTAGTTTTTATTTTTTACCATGGTACCAATATTGGTGTGAGTTCACCCAAGGCAAAACACATATTGTAGTACCTTGGCATATTCAACACAAATTATATTATCTTGTAGAATTGCTGAATTTTTCAAGGAACAATTTCTTTGTGAAAGAAAAATGAAAAATCTTTTCAAATGTTCAAAAATATTTTATTCTCAAACTAAAATTTCCAAATTTAATTAATTATTTGATAGACACGTGATAAAGTTTTTTTTATATTACGATATAATATATATCATAGTTTTACATTAGTGGAGGATGTGAATGCTTACGTAGCCACAAGATTGCATCAAGATTCAAAACCATAACTCAAATGGAGGAAATCAAAACCCATGTACAAATGTAGTGATCATTGTGATACCAAGTTCATGGGGAAAGAGAAAGCCCAAACCCAAGCAATTTTGCCACCCCACAAGCATATTCAATGATATGTATAGCAAATCAATGTCATGCTTTATTTATTACACCTCAAGGGGAGGGACTTTGAAAAATGATAGAGAGTCCATTTGGTCCCACATTTTGAGGAATATTTTATGATAGTGTTTTGTTACTAGGAATCACATGTACATAAAGTATTATTGTTGATGACGACTCATCAAAAGATAAAAGCCTAATGTTCATAGGTCCCTGTGATAATCTTCTTTGGACATATTGGCAGGTAATAAATATTTAATCTTGGGTGTGAACACCAATTCAATATTTGGTGTAACCCCAATATGGGTTGTGCTATGTATTATCTTCAATTTTAAGTTTTAAATGCTTCCATAAAGTTTAAACAATATGGTATTACAATAGGAATGTTCCTAGTTGTTTAGAACCACATTTGTGAATTTAGCTCCATAGTCATTGATGAATGATCGATCAATTCATTTGTTTGTGTAGCATAGTTCCATAATTGAATAAGTAGTTGCTTATTGTGAATATAACCCCAAGCAATACTTGAATGTATACTAACCTATTATAGTAGTCGAATTAAATCAATGAGCTACTAGAACTCAAAGATTCGCATCATGAGTCATTTAACGAATCTAAATAAAATGAGAGTTTGGGACATGATAGCCCCATTCAAAACATTTTTTTAATTTCTTGTCCCTTATAACTCTTCCCAAGTTAATGACATTGGTATGAAAACAACATCACAACAATTATATGCACCCATAGCAAACTAACAAAGATGAAGAAGAGGAGGCAAAGGAGCAAAATGCAACACTTGTTCTTAAAGTATTCACTCTCACAACATCCAATGTCACAGCACCCACTATTGCAATACCTTCTCTAGCAAATATGGATCATGCACCACCTAGGGATCCCAAAATTGAATACAAAAAATATAAAGCCATGTTGATAGTATTGTCATTAACCAAATATGACCTTTCAAAATTAATGGATTGTGCAAAGATTTTAGATTGTCATGGGCACAACAATAGAAGACATATGAGATTTGTGACATCATTGAAAACATGAACCCAATAAATCACCTACAAGCATTAAAAATCATCAAGGATTTTGAGTCGAAAGGTCATATTCAAGAGTTTAAAACATTCACATCACAACCTATAATGATTAGCATGCCCATGGTTGAAGAAGATTTGGTGGAGAACCTACTAAATGCCTTGCTTGATTTTGATGAATCCTTCACTGAGGTGATCATGACACATCCATCACCTTATTATTTGAAATGCTTGTGGGTAGATTACAACATAAAAAAAACCAAAGATCTTTGTGTTAAAAAAAAGTCATCAAAGAATGTTTTCTTTACCCCTTGCAAGATAAGCATGTCCCATCAATTGATTAAGTCATGTTGCATATTAAGCACCTACCACTATTGTGGGAAACCTAAACATTCTTTGAACTAATGTTAGGAACATGAAATGGAAATCTATATGTTGGAACAAGACCACCACCATAAATGTGAGTGTCACATTACAAATGTGATGGAAAAAGTATTTGATGATGAACTTTAACCAAATGATTCAAATGTGCAAAAATTATCCAATGTTGTAGCAAGCTTAGAAGGCATCTAAAGATTTAAGTGCTTCAACACATGTTATGGGGATAGCTTGATTTTGATTGATGTAAAATCATTTCTTCACACCTCTAGTGTAAAGATCAATGGCCAAGGGATTGGGGGGGGGGGGGGGGGGGGGGGGGGGGTGGTGAGGAATCCCATGAAACTATTGGGAAGGGAAGTGTGAATGTCAAAATACCATCGAATGAAATGAAGAACATTGCCAAAGGACCATCAATTATCTTGACCAAGAATGTAATTTTTAATGTTCAACTTGACTATATTTCCCACTTGATTAGAACCCATTGACCATTTTAACTAAGGTGATCATTTTTTATCCAACTTGACTAGATGTTTGATTTGACAAAGAATCAAATAAGTCATTTTAATCAAATTTGATTGGTTAAAAAATACCCATGCCATTCAACCCCATGGCTCTAATCAAATCATGCATGTTCATTAATAAAAAAAGATTAGTTAGTCAACTTGGACCATTTGGAAAAACATTTTGGTAATAATGATTAAAAATAATCTTTTGAACTTGGGTAAACTAACAAGTCCAAGTTGTACATTGTGTTGTTTGATGCAAAATAATGTCTTATGATTCATAAAAAAAATCATTGATTCAAAATAAAAGGAATAAAAATTCCCTCTATTGATTTTTATTGTCTTGATTTGAGACCTTTGATTGAATCATCACAAGTCAATGTAGTCAACCATTCATACAATGTGACATTGTGGCACTACAAGTTGGGCCATTTGATGTGAAGCTTGAACTTTCTACATAAAATTGAAATGGAAATGGGGATATTGATGAACTTGTTTAATCAAAGAAGCGTGTCATGGTTACTAGTTCTCAAAAAGTTGTTAAATATTTGTTCTAAGACAATTAGTTTATGTAGTTTGCCATGTATGGTTGGAACCTTGTGAAATGTGAATGGGGTTCTAGTTTTCTTTGGGGGGGGTGGTGTTTATCCCTATAATGTGACTCTAGAATTTCATCTTCCATGTTTAAGATTCCAAAGCACATAGGAGAAACAAACTTAGTTATTGCTTTGAACTTGGATTCCTATAGTTTGCAAATGAGTTTGTTTTTAAACACAAAAGATTAAGCTAGTTGTTTTGTGTTACAACTAAGTTAGTTGATTTTTTTTGCATAGGGATTAATTTATTTGGGATCTTTGGTCAAATGCCACATGACATGTTAGTTGTATTTTTGTTTATGAAGTTACAACTTGTAGGAGTTGTAATGGGGACCTTGGTTTGGTTTGTTTTTTAATTTGCTTTAGATACCAAGAAGTCATTTGAAGATTTTTGTGATTTTGTACTTATTTTTTGTTTTAAATTCCTTGACAAGTTGAACCTTAGTGAAGGCATGGACCCTAGAGTTATAAAAAAAAATGCACAAAAGAACCATGTTTTTGTCATGCCCCCCCCCTTCCCCCCCCCTTATCTCTTTCCTCCTATCTTTCCTTTTTTCTCTCTCTTTAGCAGCATTAACAAGTAGCGGCAACGAGGAGGGCTACCACCACCATTACCACAAGCTTGAGCTCCTAGTTAATCGATCTTTTTTGCCATTAGCAGTAATGCAAGAAAAAAAGGGGGGGGCATTTCTTGCCCCTCCTTGTGGTGGTCATTGTTGGTGGGCATGTGGCAACAATTGGCAATAACAATTATGCCATCATTGTCATTGGTAAGCGGGGAGCTCTTTTCCTTGTCATCATCAGTTTTTCAACAATGAAAAAGGAAACAGGGAAAGGGGGCATCATCATGTGCAAGTTGTTCTCTTATTCGTCATCTTCTTGTGCTTACCAAAAGGAGGAGTAACAAAGTTGTGCTACAACAATTCCAAACAAAAAGGAAAAAGAAGGGGGGTTGGTGGTGGGAGGAGCTCGAATCCCCATTGTTAATAAATTTTGAGCTTGCACTGGGCCTACTTGTCAAGTTTGGTGAACTTAGGAAGTTTGTGTGGTTTAGTGGAAGTTCAAAAGAAGGGGTCAAAAGGGGTCCAATCCAGACCTATTTTTCTATTTTTCATTCTTTTCACTTTTCCAAACCTAGTGGATGGTTTCAACACCAATCTGAACTTGCCAACATGGGTAATTTTTCATCCATTATTTGGATGTGGGAAATTTCATCCATCCATAAACTTTGGAAGGTTATATCTTCTTCATACAATTGTGAATTGAAAGGATCTTGATGTCATTGGATTTCTTTTAATGAAGGTTATGCACATGCAAGTGGTCGACTTCTTGGAAACAATAGTCAGAGAAATTTCAATGTTAATTTCTTTTTTTGGGAATTAATTGAGCTTGAATTCTCAAAAGTTCACATCTTTTGCATGTGAAACCAAATTGGGGTGTTGTTTGTGACATTGGAATCTTAAAAAGGAAAACAACACATGTGGGAATTTTTAACTTATTCAAAAATATAAATTTCTGGAGGGTTTTTTCAAGCATGGGTTTTGAGCTAAGTTGGTAGGCGTAGATTCTACCTAAAATTGTTCTTTGCATATTTAAAAACAATACAACTTATATTCTCAATAGTACTTACAACACAAATAATTTGTAGTTTCAACTCATTCAAATATATATGTATTCACACTTTTTTTTTATTATAATTATTATTCCATTATTTCTTAGATTCTGAATTATCCTAGATAAACAAAATATGTGATCAAACTTCCATAATTCCTTTAGATAACACAACAATTTCAGAGTATGCTCAGTGTTTTTTCATCAATATCTTTGTTTTTAACTTAAAATTGAACATATCAAACATATGTATCATAAAGTGTAAAAATAAAAAATGAAAAACATGAAAAATTTATGGTTCACAATCCAACAAAACTCTAAACTACATTTGTGTCTCTATTCTATCTCCGGCAACTCTCTAAGTCCATCTCTATGTAAAAAAAACAATCTCTTAACCTTCTTCAAAATTCAAACCACATCTTAATTAATCTTTCCCTTCCAAAAGTAATTTGAAAATCAAAACTATTCAAATGTCTTAATCATGTCCAACTAATTTAATGTCTTTGTTCTACATAAATGAATTTGAATGCCACACAAAAACATGTCAAATAAAATTTTGACCATTGTTTGATCTTGATTACACATTCAAGTGTTGCGAATGACTTTGTAGTTTGAACTAAACCCCTATTGTCTTTGCAAAACACAACGACAAATTAAATAATATAATAATAGTTGCATGATCTTTGAAAGCATGTTCATTACCTTTTGTAGTGGCTTCCTTTTGTGTCTTTGGGTAGTCAAACTAATAGTAATCATGGCTTCATGTCTAGTGACAAGAGAAAGGGTCATAGCTAGCTTCTACTACCTTTGCATCAATGTTTAAAGGCTTTAACTTTGAAACATTATTGAAATTTTCAAACTTGCAAAAAGACCTAAAGAAACCAAACCCAAAGTCACTTAACAAGGCAAAAAAAAGACTTAGCGTTTATATTGAAAATGTTTGAATATGTTTTTAATATGTAAGATCCTTAAACCAAAGAAATTTTAACTGCCTATGAGAGAATACCTATTTTGACAATTCATTTTTCCCAAAGTTCTATTAACATCCCAAAGGTTCAAATTCCCCAAATATTTAAACAAAATTTTCATTGTCCACCAAAAGATATGGGACTCATCATGTTTTAAGTGCTCTATAAGAACACAACACTGGGACTTCAACAACTTCTATGGTAAGTTGAGTGAAACACACCTTCTTTTCTTTTAATCATCTCTAACAATGGTACTACTAAATCCCAAAATAATCCCATTGGATGGCAACATATTGTGGAGCTTCAAACGTTGTTGTGTTGATGTGATGCCACCTAACACAAATTGTTGGGTGCCCTTAAAATTTGTTTGAAGCCACACCAAACTCAAAACATAGGATTTTTGTTACCCGTGATACTTGATCCCTGAACTCACATAGGAAATGTTAGAATATCCTACAACATGTAAATGAAATTTCAAGGAACTCCCATAGTTACATTTCTATAAATGACCATAGTGCATATTTCAATGAAACCAAACAAGACAAGAATGAATGTGAGCATAACTGTTGTGAGTGTCACTCACAAAACACCACACAATGGCCTTAATTTTAAAACTAGAAATGACAAGTTGCCATTATTCCCAAATGATTTCATCACCTCCTTACAACATGCATAGATAGGTGTGGAATACTTAGCTAGATTTCTAGGAAAAAAAACAAATTGAATCTTACATATTAAGTTTTAGTCAAAATTCAAAAAGTAATCATGTAAGCCTATTTATTTGCAGAATTTGGAACAAGAAAATAGTTGTTTTACACTATGCCTAAACCCTGAAACACATTGGGCACCTTTAGACATGTGAACATATCATGACTCAAAACTTGGCTACCAAAAAGCACTAGAGCTTACCATCACACCTACAAAATAATCAATATTTGAGAATTGATTAATGAACAACCTTGTGAGCAACTAATGAAACATGTAAAAGCTTGGAAAACCAAAATAATCTTTTAGCAAATTACATACAAAATGTAGCCCAAACTTCAACTTTCAACAATGGGCCAAACTAAACCCAAAACATGCACTAGGTTTTTGTTTGTGGTAGATGGTAGGTGTGATAGTGCTTACCATGCTTAATATAAAACATTGATCACCAATCAACATGCCATTGGACAATGCCTACAAACTTTATTCAACAAATTTTTTTTTGATGCATTTAAGAACATATGTATAACAATTTTTACAATCCAATTTTGACAATCTAGGTGCGCAAAATATTAAGAGCCACATTGTATAGGGCAGGCAAATTGAAGTCATGGGTACAATGCACCTATCAATTCGACCATAATTGTATGCTCGGGTTGTTAAAAATAATGTACCATGCTATCTTTTTGTTGTTTTCCAGATGTTGTCCAGAATTGGGCAACTTCAGCCAACCTTCACTACATCACTCATTGTGAGCTCATCGCAACCTTGAGCTCATGACAACCTTGGCTGAGAATTGCTCAGGGTCCTAGCTATTAGACATTGTGATGACAACAACCAAGTCCCCGCTAGCCCTCAAGGTGGAATCCAAGTTGAGGCATTCACAGCCTTGTTTAAAAACCTTCAAAAAATCACCACTATGGTTAGTATTATAGTGCCACCTAGTGCATAATGCAAGGTGTGCAAATTCATCAAAGTCCAAATTACGATTGCCCCAAACAATCACTTTAACAACTCTCTTCCAATCTAGTGAAACAAAATTAGAACAACTTTCGTGCTAATTACATAATGTTCCATGTCTAACCAACTAAAAGCAACCAAAAGTACTAAGACCTACTCACTAAACAAACCAAATGGAAGTTAAGGGTTTGGAGGGATTTTTGCAAATGTATTGAGCATTGGTTTGATCAAGTAGAGGGGCATTTTTGTTGAAATTTGTTAAGCATTGTTCTCACCATAATAGGGCCCATCATTCAAGAAAAAAAATCACATCCTCTACACAAGAAATCTCCCATTTTTCCAATTTTGGCAAAGCCATAGCACATGAATTCGCCCTTGGAAAAACCAATAATAGGCATATTTTTGTTTTTTCTCAACTTTGAAATCTCACAACTTTGTTGATTTTTCCCATACAAGTGGCATTTTGCCATGAATTAACAAGGGAAAACACAAGAATCTTTGGCTCTTTTTTTTCCATCGTGTGTTGTGTGAAAAGTCACCTTTGAAAATTAATCGACATAATGTTGACAATTTGTTCAAAATATGCACCCATTTTTTGGGTTTCTAAAATCAAATTCAACACATTAAAACATATTTTTGTTGAAAGTTTGACCAAAAAAAATCATTTGTGCAACAAGCATTTCTTAAAGTATAAATTAAATCCCCACATTATAATGCCTATAATTAAATTTCATCTGAATTCCAATTTTAGTCGCAAAAGCAACCATTGGCAAGTGCATACGACACACAAACACATTGGTTGCATCAACATGATTTCTAGTAGTGTGCCTTGTTAAATCTTTACCATTCATTTGGTAACATAAGTGTTTGAGTTGGTGGGTGCATGATAGCTTGTCACACCACACCAAATATGGCATTTTATGACTGGATATATGATTAAAATGTAGTCATGAACACCATTTACGACTACCCATGACTACATGACTACATAGAAAAATCAAACCCATTATTTTTACCAGGTAGTCGTTAATATGGTCTTAGTTCTAACCATGGTCCATAATCATAAATATGCACAATTGTAAATTATAGTCATGGATGATACTACATTAGATAATTCTTAACCATTGGATCTTACATTTAAGAAATATTTATATATATATGGGCATTAATGTTAAGCCTACACATGGTAGGCATTTGTGAAGTATAAGGCGACACTTGTTGTGCAAAGCCTACTTTTTCATTTATTTTCCATATTTAATATTCTAAAACTATAATTTGATTAATCTAAATGCATCAAGTTTCAAGCGATGAAGTGAATTAAAAATGTCAAGTGGCAATCAAGTCAAAATCAAAATCAAAATTTAAGGTTAAGGTTAAGTTAGGTTAAAATTAAGGTTAGGTTAGGTATAGATTAGGTTAGGTTAGGTTTGGGTTTAGGTTAGGGTTAAGTTAGGTTTATGTTAAGGTTAGGTTATGTTAAACTTAGGTTTAGGTTAGGTTTTGGGGTAGGTTTAAGTTTAGGTTTTGTTTAGGTTAGATTTTAGATTAGGTTTAAGTTAAAATCTATTGCAAATTTCAAAGCTTTTGATTAATGTTACAAGAATTTTTAATCAAGCCAATAACTTACAATTAAAAAATTTACAAACCAAATGCTGTTGATTTTGGATTAATGTTGATATGTGCCTAAGGCAACTTTTTGTCATCAATATTGTACAAATTAATCCTCCTCTCATTCCACTTGGACCACTCAAAGGACTAATTCACATGCATAATATAAAAAACATCTACTTTATTATTGCAAACACTACCCATTAAGAAGCTTGAGGAATTTGATTGACCAAAAGACAACAATTCCAACCTCTATCTCCACTGGTGTTTCACTAAGATGTTGCATTTGATAGACACCAATGGCGATGGCATCTAGCATACAAACCTCCCATATTTTGATAGCCACATAATTCTTTGGCACAACCCTTTCACTAGCTTACTATCACTTAGCCCACGTACATTTGCGCTCTTAACCTTTTTGAAATTGGGTCAAAGAATATAACTTCCATTTGAATTTGAATCTACACATGCCAAAATGTAGGTTCAATTCGATGTCCCTTTCTTCACCACTACAATCCTTAAATTAGGTTGCAAAACAACACTAATTTTCTAACATGGTTCATGCATTACTTTTGATCTTCATATTCAAATCAAAATCCATAAAGCATTCTAGGAATTAAGTACTTCAAATTTGAATTACATGAGTCAGATTTGGGTTCATCAAATTTGATTTTCCTACATTTGTTTTTGCACCATTTGGCTTTGTGTTTTCTGGTGTAACATTTGCTACTTTCATTATCTTCACGCAGGACTAATTCTTACCTCCTATATGCCATCATCAAGCAAGTGGTGAGTGGGTAAGCACTATTTATTAGACCTATAGATGGTGCAATGCCACACCATTAGCAAACGAGGAGAGCTACTCCATCAACTTTTCATTTTTTACATTAGTTTGTTGTAATGGGCAAACAATTTTGACTTATGAAAAGGAGAAGGAGTAATGCATGTCATTTATTTTATTGTTATGTAAATCCCCCCACTAATGTTGTTGGATTATGCCTTTGTTTCTTATCATGATGTTAGTTGGGTTGTTGTTTTTGGAGGTAAAGAGGTTTATCAAGTTGTGTACTATTGGCCAACATCTTCAAGCAAACATATGCTTGGGGTTGTAGCTGGTTTGATTAACGAATGTCCATGGGATAAAGCTACCCATAAATTTTGACACTTTTTAATCAAATCATGGACTTGAATTATCTCACTTGGGCTATTAACTTAGGTTAAGCTTAACAATGACAATTGTTGATTACACACACACACCCACCTAGTTTTCCTCTTCATCCCATCTTGCATTTCATATTGGGACATGCACATTCATGCAAGGGGGTGGCATGATCATGAAGCCACATCCAATGATCCCACATGGGTTGAACACCCTTGGCAATTATGGGATTTTACACAAAGGGAAAAGGGGATGGATGCCATGAATGCTCAATGTTTGGAATGGGGAACATATATGATGGATGAATTCTTGGCACCCAAGATTTTGGATTTGATTGAAAAAGCTAAAGGGATTTCACATGCACGCGGAATGGGGGCTCCATGTGGAGATGCCTCCATATCAACCTTGTAGCAATTATAGGGTGTAGTTTCAACTTGGGCATTAAGGATGAGTTGTTACCCAAGCCCAAGGCACCTACAATTACAGAAACATGGGAACCAAAACTTGATCTCATGATAATAGGAGGTGAGGCACATAAGATGTGACAATTGTTACAAGATTATGTTCATTGTTTTGCTTTCCATTTCAAAGAATTGGATAAAGTCGAGGGGAAAAAAATGCACATCATCTTGGATGATGATATTAGGCTATTTTCTAAAGACCTTACAAATTAAATGAAATGGAATGGGTTTTGGTTAAAGCTCAATTGGGAGAATTTTTTGAAATAAAATTGGTGGAGCTTTCTAAAGGGGAATATGCATTAGCCACAATTATGCCTAACAAAAAAGACATCTTTTGGCAACTATATTAAACGTTAGATATGTGGAGATTATAAAGGTTTATTCATGGTTACCATTCCCAGAAAAAAAGGACCCCAAGACTTTTGTGGGGTTATTTTTTGCAAATAACATTTATAGTAAACCCCCTTTATAATCATGCCCATTTTAATCACATTCTTGTTTTGTCACACATTTTTTGGTAACCATCTATTTTAGTGAGAAACACCATTCTTTAGAGTCACTATCACATTTGTTAGTATCACAAATTTTTTGCAAAGCTTTCTTGATAAATGTGATTATAATGGGAGAAATCTAGGGCAAATATTAAGGTTTCGGAAATTGTAGTTCCCTTTGGCAATGTAAGTGTTGCTTTGTGTTCAAGTTGTGCAAACTAACAACGATGAATCTAATTGAAGAGAAACGAAAAAACAACTTTATAATGCGGACAAGCAAAAGATATGTGAACTTGCCAAGAAAGCAAAAAATCTTAATTAAAAAAATTTAGTTGACAAAATACAAAACTAACATAGTTAAAACCTCAAACTCAATATAAATCATCACATTAAAATAGGTAGAAATCACAACTTTCTTCAAGTCTAATAATGAATAATAGAGCTTAGAATAACCCATGTAAGAAATTTAAATAATTGGCACCTTTATTTTAACATAAAAAAGCTATTTTGTAAGGTTTTTTTGCCTATAATCATAATCTTGTAAGGGTTTATATGGAATGTGATTATAAAATTTAAATCAAAATTAATTAATGTCACAAAAAAAGTTGTCACCAAGGGCATGATTATAAAGGGGGTTTATTGTATTTGAAACAAATTTAAATGAGAAAAATTGAATAGTCCAATTTTTAATCATTCATGTGATGGTGGTGAGTTTTCACATTCACACATAATTATCTATCCATATTTTGGTTTATAACCAAAAACGTAGAAAAATCCAAAAAATCCCAAAATGAGTTTCAATGGACAACCAAACATGTTTTTTGGCAAAACCATTTCCTACACATATGACCCACACCTAAAACTAGACATTTTGAACCCATTGAACATAATTTTTTTGTCAAATGGTTAAAAAAAGAATCATTTACCTTATAGCCTTTTCCTTCAAAATTTCAAGACTCTGAATTATTTTTATGATTTGGTTTTTCATCAAGTTCATCCAATGAACATGTGCTTTCATAGAAGGGGGTTATCATGGATACCAATGCCATGAGGTTCATTCCTTTGAATGTTCAATCATAACTTATATTAAACTTGTATCTAATTTTTAATTTAGTTTCAATTCACTTTTAGTTAATTTCAAATTAAGTCTTAATTCACTTCTAGTTAATTTTTAGTTAATTCCTAGTTAACTTTAATTAACTCTTAGTTAACTTTAGTTAATTATTAGTTAAATCTCAGTTAAATTTTAATTAACTCATAGTTGATTCTTAATTAGAATGGCTTTCAACAAGCTTCTTTATTTGATGCACACATGAAAGCCTCCTTGAAAACTTCCTTGAGCTAGATCCCCAAAGGGGTATAAATAAAAGTAGGGCCCTTCATTTTCTTCAATTTGTTTAACACTAGTTTTAGGCACAATCTTGCACCATATCCTTGTCATGTTATTTTCATGTTCATGTTTGCATATGTTAACATAATAAAAATTTGTTTTCACATTGGTTTTGCATATTTCATGTTTTTGTGTTCTTATTTTTTAGTCACATAATCTTATTTTGTTCCTTGTTTGAAAGTTAAACTTAGACCTTTCTTTTAACCTTTATTTTTGTGGTTCTTCATGCCCTTGACAAGGACATGTTTTTGTTGTACAATTTTTTTGAAATGAATTGTATGATTTTATGCATTCCTTTTGATTCCTTTAAAAAAAATGCAATTTAAACATTTGATATGGTTAGTTTATAGGACTCAAAATGGCATTTAAGTAGTATCCATTTTTTTTTAATTATTAATTTAACAAGACACTAATTTATCTATTGGCATACAACAATCCACTACAATTACTATAATAATGTAAGTTAAACAAAAATCCAAAATTTTCCTTTGTGACCTTTTAAATATAAATCATTTTTCTTTTATACCCCAATCATGAATACACACATAGACACGTCAACAAGTGTACACAATTTGACAAATATGCCATGCCACTATTGGAGGAGATTTTTTATTCAATTAGCCAAACCAAGGAGTTTAGCACTTTGGATTTACAATGCAAATATCATTAATTGCTAGTTCATGAAAGTGATAAGGTGAAGATTGCATTTTAGGGCATTAACTAAAATGGGAAGAATTGTTTGTATCAATGGAAGTTCCTACATTTTGGGTTTTAAATGCACTTGTAAAATTTCGAAAGGTGATGGATTACGTGCTTATAGGTTTGGCTTTTGCCAAATGATAGATTGATGACATCATTGTCTTTATTTCCACCATGGAAGAACATAATCATCATTTACAATATGTTTTTGACCTTCTTATAGGGGTGCATAATCTAAACTACACCTAGAAAAATGTATTTTCTTCCAATCCTAAGTTGAATATTTGGGCCTCAAGATTTACCCAAGAGGTTTGGGAGCTCAAACATCACAAATTTAGCATGCAATGAATTAATAACAAAAATTGTGTGAAGTTCATTCATTCATAGGTTCGTACGTTTTACACACAAATATCGAAAACATATTTGACACATGAATAAATGTGTTGACAAATGAAGTATGAACCTATGAATGAATGAATGTCACACGAATTTTGCATCTTCTTTTAAATTTGTGTGTCAAATGTGTTTTCAATGCATGATATTAATGCGCGAAAGGTATGAATTATGAATGAATGAATTTTGCATGATTTTCATTACTAAATCATGAGATGTTAAGTTTGTGATGAAAGGCCAAAGTGGATGCAATTTCAAAGGTTCCAAGACCAACTAATGTTAATGGGTTAAAAGTGTTCTTGGGGTTGGTTGCAAACTATTATTGACAATTTGTCAAAAGGTTTAGTCAGATTATCAAACCCTTAATTTAATTAACCAAGGTTGATGAAGAATTCATTTGAAAGGATGTATAAGCACAAAATTTCCAAGGGTTGAAAGCTAGGCTTAATTTTACACCATTTTGAGGTGACCTATTGGAGGCCATCCTTTTCAATTGCACACAGATTGGAATGTTTTGGGACTTGGAGCTAGAGGTCTTCACACAATTTGATGAAGAAAGTTGAAAGTTTATGGTGGCTTATGCAAGTTGCTCCAATAACCAAGCATAGGCCAAATATAGTTCATATGAGGAGCAATGTTTAGTAGTTTTGCAAGCCATGGCCACATTCCAATGTTATTTGTTTGGTAGCCCATTCACTTTGGTGACATATCACCAACCATTGAAGTGGCTCATGGAGTTTGACCGGCTCATAGGGAAGTTGGCAAGATGGGCTTTCATTACTTAGGAATATGAATTTGAGGTCAAACATTAGGCTGGCATAATCAATTAGGTTATGGATGGGTTGAATAGGTACCCAAGTGCTAGTGACTTAGATACCACTAAAGCACATTGGCATGAGGAAACAAATTTGGAGACAATGTCTAGTTGGCATGTTGTTTCATTTATCTACATTTTGGCAAATGGTTGCCATGAGGTATCATGTCAAGTTCAAGTGGATCCCTTATGCATCTCCAGGAATTTGAAAATGGAACTTGATGAGATTGGATTTATGGACATCATTAGGGATGCCCAAGTGTTGACCTACTTATAGATAAAGGAGTTGGATGTAAAATTGATATCCAAGGAAAGGATCAAATTCTTCAAATGGCTAAAAGATACTATTGGGAAGGCCAACACCTTTTCAAGATATGGCTAGATGTGCATGTATGAGTGGTACCACAACTACAAATGTGAGAAAACATTGTGAAACATGCCCATAAAGAGTTGGGACATTGTGGGGTATGTTGGACCTATAGTTTACTTTAAGGCCAATATTGGTGGAGAGGCATATGGCTGGAGGTTCAACAATTTGTTTCATGACGCATAGTGTGTGACTAGGTTCATGCATCATTTAATGCACCCAACCTTCATTTGCAACCTCTACCAATCATGGGGCTTACATACCAATGGAGCTTGGATTTTGTTTGGCCATTGAATTTAATTGTTCGTTATAACCAATAACATTTTTCCAATTGGATTGAGTTGACACCACTTCAAAACAAAAATAGTGAGGGTTCACTTATGCATTTTTGGATTGAATCTTGAATAGATTCAATGCTATAATAGAAGTAGTCAGAGATTAGGGCACAAAATTTTGAAGAGAATTTCAAGAATTATGTGAGTAGGTTTTAATTGACCATAGGATTACTTTTCATGATCATCTTAAAGTTGATGGCTTGGTTGAAAAATTGGTATAGAAGGTGAAAAAGTTTTACAAAAATATGGAGTATAGAAAAGGCATGTATAGGTGATTGGGACAATCATGTTGGTTTGTGACCATTGTTCTAGAGGATGATATATGGGTTGTTTGATACCACCACTTCTAAAGGTCCCCATAGGAAATTGGATGTGTCCATGATGCATTAAATAAACATGTTTTATTGTTTTGTGAGGGGCATTCGTACCAATACATAGACACATTGTCAATTGGGATAGTGGGTGATTCCAAGAAGGTTGGAATGTGGTTGAATATGAAGGATTATAGCTAGGTGATTAATAATGGGGTTCACATTACACCCAACCTATTGATTTCATACCGTTTGGAACTAAATTCCTTTCATGGGTTACCTTACCACACCATGTCTTATTTGATCATAGATTTGGCTATTTGGTGTAGGACCTTTATCTACTATGAGAAAATGGGGTGATTTGCAACTAACCTTGTAACTAGGTTTTTTAATTGTAATGACCATTTGTAACTCATTCAAGCAATTCATTATAACTTAGTGTATTTCTATGGGCGTGAATGTTATTAGACAAGGTGCATGAATTTTAACGAATGCAACTTACCATATGTGAAACTATATTCATATGTGACTTGTGCAATTTAGTTACAACTATGTAGGAACAATTATTGTGTAATTATAATGCAACTAGTTTGCAATTACCATGTTAACATCATTTTTTATCAACCCATCAAAATTTGACATGTGGCATTATGGAAACTTTTAGGTGAAAATTATTATTTTTGAAATATTGATCTCCACCATCCTTTATGATTGTTCATTTGTAATGGTCTTAAAATTTAAAATGTGGCACAATTAAAAGTTGCCACATGGCATATTAATTGAATTTTGAAATGAAAATGAAAATCTATTTGGGTAATTAGATTAATCAATACATAGGCATAGGTAGATAGGTAAGTAGGTTGGAAGGACATACACTATGAAAAAAAGGTGTTTTGCAACTGGCTTTGTAATTCAATTTTTGAATTGCATAGGACATTTGCAACTCATTGTATGTATATGCCATGAGTGCTAATGGATAAGTTACATCGTATATACAATGTAATTCATTACAACGCAATTGCAATTTTATCAAAACAACTCATTTTCAACTATTATGCAACTTCATTATAACTGCACCCATGATGTCATGCTAACATCATTAATTGTCATCCATCTATTAAAATCTAACATGTGGCATTATGAAAAGCTTTGGACATAAAAAAAAAAAAAATTTCGAAATATTGATCTCCATCATCCATTATGATTGTTAATGATGGTTTGAGATTATAACATGTGGCATAATAAACAATTGCCACATGGCATATTAATTATATTTTGGAAAAATAATTAAATATAAATATCTATTTTAATAGGTAGGTAGGTCATACATAACCATAGGTAGGTAAAAAAGTAGGACCTATTTACTTACCTAGGTAAGTAAGTAGGTAAGAAAACACAAGACTGACTAAACTAAATAATAACCATGAAATTTTATTTTTTTATTCTATGTTTTTCCTTTAAGTCAAGTTTGTTTTAGTTCATCCCAAAACAACACATGTATTTTAATGTGAAAACATAAGATAACAAGTAAGTGCGATCATAATCATGAACCAAAAAACACTTTGGGCGACCAAAAAAATTTACAATTTTGTTACAAATATTTATGTGGTGCCATTTTAATGTGATTTTAATCATAGGAAGTTGTGCTAAATGAGTAATATGAATGTCTAAGAATCCAAATGAAAAATTCATTTAATTTATTTTTGGGTTTCAATTTAAGGACTTTTGAACTTGACCAATAGTTACATAAAAAACAATACATTTTACAAAGAACTATGCCAAGGACTTTTTTAATAAAACATTTTGATGATAAAAAAAATTACATGATAGTAACCTATTACCCACACTCAAAAAACACTAAAAATTAAAAATTTATGGAATTTGAATTCTTTTAAAATTCAATGTATATTTTTATAATTTCGAAAGTTCAAGAGTCCTTTACAACATGCAAATGTAATACACTTGACATATAAAACAAAGTTTATAACTTATGATAAAAAAAAAACTAAAACCAAAAGACTTTAACATTATTGGATTATACATGAAATTATGATTATTTAAAAAAATGAAATGCATAATTTAGCAAAAGTCTTACACTTTTAACAAAATTATAGTTATTTGAAAAATATTAACATAAAAAATGTGATGTATTAGAGAAAATATAAGTATTTTTAGTAACAAGTTACAAAAAATTTCACTTAAAAATTCTTTATATGCAAAAGTCATGAGGACTAAAAAAAAGGCCATGGTCCTTTTACAAAGTAACCGTGTTGGCTTGTTTGATTGTGATCACATCCAAAAATTCTTTATATAGTTTGTAACATAGAATTTGAAGACATAACATATGGGTTAAATTTTTTTGTTATTTTTTAATTGCAAATTAAGTTACAATTGAATTGTGACTATAACAATTAAGTGTTTAGGACAGGCCAGATTCAAGGGGAGAGCTCCATTGTTTCTAATGTCAAAAAAAAACTTGAATCCTTCCTATTGGCACATTTGGCACACTAAAAATTGTTAGAAACAGAATAAAATTGAGAAAGTTATGACCCCCCAAAGTAGAGGGGGTCAAAAACTCAAAAAACAAACCACCTGAATGTTACAAAGGCCAGTTCCTAAACCAAAAAATTCCTTGTATGTTGTTATTTTGTTATTAAAGTTCAAAGATGATTTGTAGAACTTCAGCTATGCTCTCATAACATTTTAAATATTTTAAAATGAATAATAAATAAGAAAGTTATGAGGTTTGAAAGTAGGAGGGGTCCAAAGAAAAGAAAAGAAAAGAAAAATGTTTAGTAAGTTGGAAACCTTATTTTTCTTGTTGTTATTTTTTCATTACTCCAACTTTCCTTTGCATTTCAAAGATTATTTCTAGAGCTTGAAGTTCCCATAACATTTTAAATCACTCAAAATGAAACACATATGATGAAAGATATATAAATAACTGATGAATATGTATCCTTATTAAGTTATAGGTAGTTGTATTATAGTCATAACATAGTTGAACAATAATACATTAGTAGTGGTGCATTAGTGGCCGTACAAATTGTATCGATGGTAACCATAATTGAAAATTAGTTGCAAATGTATCCCATAATGGGTGATGGAAATGTGAACATGTGACATGATCACATATATGTACATTGTACACTAATTGCAACATAGTTGTTGTTTTAATGGCACATTTACAATAGTTCTAAAATAGTTGCCACATGAAATTATAATGCAACTCCTGAAAAAGTCAAACATGGTTGACTACATATGCACGTATGATATATATATAAATTATTATATAAAAGACCCATTTTCAATTCACTTGGAACTATAATACAACTAACTAATGTGACAATTTATTTATTAATACATCGTATTTCTAAGGGGATAGTTGCACAATAATTATATATGAGTTGTTTTTTGAGTTTTAGTTGTAGGGTAGTGTGGTTTTAATGGACGTGATTTCTCATAATGCTATTTTGAAATTGAATTCTTACATTTTGCAAGTGAGTTTTCTTGATTTGTGTGCATGTTTTCACATGTGTGGCTTTGTTAATTTTGATAGTGTTGGGTGCCAATCTAGTAGTGCAAAACAAAATATACTAAGGAACATTTTCCCAAGAACCAAATTCGAACAATATAACTAATTTGAATTTTGTGACCCTTTTTTGGTTAGTTCATTAATTGGTTCATTTTATTTCATGACTTTTGCAAATGATAAATCATGAAAATTGTGGGTTTATTTTGACCTAAAAAAAAAGTTGAAAATCAAATTACAAAATCATTTCAAATCTTGTATCTTTGGATTGAAATGGGTCTATTCATGAAAGTAGTTTGTAAAATATTGTTAGACTAAGAACATCATGTGACAATTCACAAAGGTCAAAACCCACCCCCAATAAAAGGGGTAGCCAAAAGGATGAATTGTTCACTTGTAGACAAGGCCAAATCAATTATGTTTTGCAATGATATCCCCAACCACCTTTGGGCAAAAACAATTAATATTGTACCCTACTTGTTTAATATATGTTTAAAAATATATAAGATTACAATGTTACACCAAAACAACTTTATTCCAAAGTGAAACCACCCAATTTAAGTCACTTAAGAATGTTTGTATGTTGTGTATATATCCATGTCCCCAATGAAGACTAAAATAAACTAGGGGCACATGCTTTACGAGGAATCTTCATAGAGTATGATGGTCATTGCAAAGTGTATTGAGAAGTTATAGTCTTCAACATAGAAAGATCATTATCACAAGAGATGGGAAATGTCCATTGTAATGTTTAAGATGTTGAAACTTGACGCAATGATGTGGCTTGTGATTAATGAAAAGAATATCACCCAAATACTTTTGATATGGGAGATCATTCACCACAACGAATATCTCATGGCTCAAAAGTTGAAACACCATTAAGAAGTTTATTCATTCATCATCAACATTTGTTATGGTTGGACATGGAAAAAGTTTTTCATTGCACAACCATCATACGAAGAAAGCAATTGACTAAACAACAATGACCCCATATTGGATGGCCAATTACTAGGAAACATTGACATCCTCCAATTCATGTGAATTTCCAAATAATTTTTTCTCCCTCATGTTGTCACACATTAATCAAAGTTGCATAACTATAGGTAAAAGCATCAACTCAAAAGGGTGGAATTGCACCATGCCCCAGGAGATGGATTCTATTTCAAGAAAATAGAACATGGAGTCTCATGGACCTCCCACTTAGAAAGAAACACATTAGTATGTGGTGGGTTTATAAAATAAAATTTGCATTTGATGGAAAGCCTAACAAGCTCAAATTGATGGAAAAAAAATATGAATAGAATATGGGAATTGACATCGACAATACTTATGCTCTAATCATTAAATGGAACATGGTGAGATTTGTGGTGGCCCTTGTAGTTCACAACAAATGCAAATTACTACACTTGCATGTAAAAACATTTTTTCTTAACAATATTATGAAGCAAAATATGTTCATGATGTAGTTGAAAAGTTTCAAGGTTCAAGTGCAAGAACATAAACTACTGAAGTTTCATGAAACTTTGTACAACCTTTGTTAAATTCCAATGCTAGAAGAAAGATACCAAAATGCAACCACTTTATTTGTGATTTCATATGAGTATATGTTATGATTATTGATTTCTTTGTCCTTCCATGTGAATGATTTAAAAAACTATATTCATCCATGAATAAGCTTGTATGTTCCATGAATCACATTAATAACCAAAATTTAGTCACCATTCATTTGTGGACTAGTATTTAGCCCCTAGAGGTATATCCTAGGGCATATTATTAATATATTAATGGTATGTTTTTAGGGGTGTACATGAAGGTTCTATTAAAGTTATATTTAAAGTATATTATGGTAAGTAAATAGGTCAATAAATAAGTAGGAAAGCAAGTACGTTTAAGGTAAATGCAAGATAAAATGATTCATTTTTGTAACAAAATGGTGTTTTTTTCTAAGTACCTTTTGTCCAAATGTGTATGGTGATTAATATGTCCTTGGATATACTTTTTGGGATTTGAATTTAAACTAACAACTTGATCATGAACATTTATGTCAAATTATTTTGTAATAAATAATTTGTCCACTAATAATAATGAACTTTTGAAGTTTGAAAATATAGAGTGGTGTTTGGCTACAACATTAGAAAACAGATAATTTTTTAGTGATTTTTATTTAAATATTTTGTTATTGACCTAATATGTGTTGTAATATGAAATGATAAATCATATAAGATTCATTTCCTTGTTAACCTTAGCCAAATCATAGTTTGGGAGTTTTGAATGGTCAAAATTAAACAATATTTTCATGAATCCATATGAGTTTAAAAATTTGTTTGTTTTTCAATTTTCTTTTTCCAAAAAATATGTTTTTGAAAACTTTACTTAGGGCATTGTTAATATGAATTTTGTGGGTTCTTGTTTTAGGGCTTTGCAATTGAAAAATGATATCATCGTCTTTTGATGTAAGTTTTAACTTTTGACCTAGGGTTGCAAATGTTTATAGGTGGGCAAACATTTATAAGTGAAATATCACAACAATGACATCTAAAAAAAAACCATATCCATTTGAAAACTTTTTTTTGGACTTTGTATGGACTTATGTGGAGTGTAAATTTTGTTGTTTTTGAGCCACTATACCATGCCACTTGGTAGGTACATAAATAAGTATGGAATTAGGTATGTACATAGATAGGTAGATAACTACCTACCTACCTACCTACCTATACTTACATACCTATCAATGTAACTAAGTAGGAATGTAAATAAGTAAATAGGTAAAAAGGTAGATCCATAATTAAATCAATAAGCTAGGTATGCACATTAAGTTAGGTGGGTGGGTGGGTAGGCTAAATAAGTAGATGGGTACATATGTAATTAAATAGGTAAGTAGGTAGGTAGGTAGGCCTAAATTAGTTAAATAAGATATTTTTAGGAGGATTTTATATTATTCTAGGTTCAATTAGCTTTTAAGGTTAAGCTTTTTTGATTGGTTCATCCTAAATAACATTTGAGATTATGATTTTTTAGTGCGCATTTATTTATATAATTTATACCATTAGAAGGAAAATAAAATAAAATGGGATAAGTTGCAATTTAGTCGAAGATCTATGACTAAATTACAAGTTATCCCATATCTTGCGTCCTCCATTTCAAGTTTGTGGACTATGTAATTAGGTGCACATGAAACATTTATAAAAAAACATTTAAAAACAAATGTCATTTGAGATGAATCAAATTAAAAAGGCTTGACCCTAAAGGTTAAACCTAAAATAAATTAGAATTATTTACCAATTGTTATTGTCCAAGATATTTATTTTCATTATATTTTGGCCAAAATTCAATTTTTATGTCATGTGGGCAAATTTTTATTGTGCCATGCGTCACAATATAAAACCATCCATAATGGATGATGCAAATTTAATTTTAATTTTTTGAAAATTCACAAACTTTGTTACGTGACAACTTTTGATTTTGCCATGTGTATCAATTTGAACTATCCAAAGTGGATGATTGTGATTAAATTTTTTAATTTTAAATTAGATATTCTTAAAATTCATAAAACTATGTCACATGGAAAAAATTGATTTGACCATGTGTATCAAAATAAAATCATACAATTTGGATGAAATAGATAAAATGAACTTTTTAATTGGAATAATTTCAAATTATGTATATACACCACCATGTGCCAACATGTAACTAATTATTAATGTAATCATAAATTGTGAATAACTAGTTGCAAAGAATTATACAATTGGTTAGTGGATGGAAAATATATATGATTGACAATATATTTCATCCCATCCATTGTGCTATGCATAATCACCAATTGAGACTAATGTTGGTTGCAACTAAACTCATGCAACTAATGCAAGATT
>Ga0209611_10003516_pt1 | contig 27074 bp, 17 predicted proteins | sample S1TSphgellanicum_3_FD_187693 | JGI IMG/M metagenome (GOLD analysis project Ga0209611, IMG submission 187693) | Host-associated microbial communities from peat moss isolated from Minnesota, USA - S1T2_Fc - Sphagnum magellanicum MG (SPAdes) (version 2) | ecosystem: Host-associated > Plants > Peat...
TTTTTTTTTTTTTTTGGTTGTGGCACGAACCCATGATGACTCGTGGTCAACAATTTGACAAATCCTTGCCCCCAAGGAAAGTGGGTGGAACCAACTGTAGTTAGTTCTTCTCCTTCCTTGCTAAAGCCTAGCAAAACGTGGGCTATCTCACAATCACTAGTCACATTTGAGTGTCCATAAAGAAATGTTGCTCTTCCCCCTTCCCCTTCCCTCTTGTGGATGATCCCCCAAAAAACATTATAAAAAGAAAAGAAAATTTGATACCATGTTGACTATTTCCATAATACATATAATAGTAAAGCCAAGCTCAACTAGGTGAAAATTTTTCAGCCTTCCCAAGTTAAAATTAATTAATCTGAGCTAAATAACAAATTGGGTTTTGCAACTAGGTGAAAATTTTGCATCCTTCCCAAGTTAAAATTACTTAATCCGAGCTAAACAACAATTAGGGTTACCCAATTTGGATTTTGCTTTTTTTTGGCTTAGACTTGGGTCCTCTCTCTCTCTTTGTTCTTTGTTTTCCCCTTTGTTGGGTGCTTTGTTTAATGGAGTTTGCCAGGGTTTCATCACCATTTGTGAACATGGTAATCAAATAATCTCCACATGCAAATGGAATAGCCATGACCTATCTTTTGATTAGGTTACTTGCCTTCAACCATCATTATTAGTGAATCCTTGTGATGTCCATAAGTAGAATGGATGAGCCTTGGGTTGTGGTTTATGAGATTATCATTTTATCTTTGTATTATTTTCACTAATTGAGGGTTTGGGTAAAGGGGACTGAACCTTTTAGCTTTTAGACTGAATAAAGTAAAAAACTTAATTAGTAAAATCTTTAATCTAGAGTTTGTAGGGAGTTGCCCTACACATAATAATTATTAAAAATAAACCCTTGTTGAAAGGTTTAAACCATGGACTAACAAATAACAAACTTAATCATTTGATTAAAAAAGTTATTAAAAACTAAAACCTTGATTGAAAATTAAAACCTTTTAGTTCATGGACTAAAAGGTTCATGTGACATCTTCCATGGTTTAAAATTTTTAGTCAAGGGATTTAAAAAAGAAAGATTAAACCCTTGATTAAAAATTTTAAACCATGGAAGAAGTCACAAACTTAATAATTAGTAAAAAATGTTGCTCATTAAATTTTTAAACTTTGGAATGAGTAACAAAACTAATTGGTAAGAAAATTAGTAAAAAAAGTCAAGACCCTGATTGAAACTTGTAAACTTATGGACTACCTAATAAGTAACACACTTAAAAGATTAGTACTTAGAGTTTGGTAAAAAAATAGAACATTAAATTTTAAACCATGCATATTAATAAATAAACACATTTAATAATTTAGTAAAAAACTTAAATCTTGACTAAAACATGTAAATACATGGACTAATAATTAATAAATCATACATCTAATAGGTACTTAATTTGTAAAATTACCATGACAATGAGTCATTAGACTTGGTCTATTAGGATGACCATAAGATCTTGTAGTATTCATCTTATTGAATTTTAGTTTGAAATATGTTTAACCCATTCCCAAGTAAAGAGGCATGGAATAATATTTTTTTGGATTTGTCTCGTTTTTGAGTTTTTTTTCAACATCATATTCATGAGCAGATTTTCCACCAATTTTTTCAATAGAATTTAATCTTGATCCAATTGTTGAATCAAATTTGATTCAATTCACATTCAATTCAAATTTCAATCAATGTCTTTGGATTTAATTTAAGAATTGAATTCAAGGAGCATGCAATGTTACTAAATGTTTTCATTCAAACAAAATGTAATTCTCACAAAATCAATTAAATTTTTATCAACACAATTTTAATTTTTCATTGATTGCTTAAATTGTCATTGGTAGTGCACAATAACACAAAACCTAGGTGTTTAATAAACAATTTAAACCAATGTTGGTTTGGTGTATATAAGGTTAAAAACTAGTATCAATATTAGTATTAAAGACTAAATTAGTATAATATCAGCCATCCCAATATCTAGCTTGATAATTCAACCCTTTGTGTTAAGGTTAAGAAAAAATCATGGTATATCAACGTAATCTTGTATTAAATTTTTGATACCAATTTCAGTATTCATATTAGAGAGTTTGAACCTTTTTTCTTTACTGGTTACAAGTTTGAAGTTATGGTGTCAAACATTAACTTTGAAGTTTTTGTTGGCAAGTTCATTTTGAATGTTGTTGTTTGTTGCTTACCATCGAAAAATCTTTTATATGTGCATTGTTTATTGTTTCCTTCTTACTTCCTTTGTGTTTCAATCCATATTTAAAGTTATGCATCCTCATAATGCAATAAAAATAAAATTTAAAGTTTTAATCATGTTAATTTTGTGGTTATTATTTTTTGTTGTGGTGTTTTTTCATTATTGTGGTGGTTATTGCAATGTTGTGTTTGGAATGAGCTTTGTTATCTTTGAACACTACTACAATTCATGGTTTTTTAACTAGGTTTTTAAATAAAATACATAAAGTAACAAGTGTAAATAAAACCACCTTGTCAATTTGGACAAGTTGATTTAGAGATGTTACCATGATTGGGTAGTCAATTTGGACTCTATCATTTTGATTTGTAAAGTGATTAACTATTTAATTGGTTGACAATGGACCATTTGATTAGGTTGAATTTATTTTTAAATTATTATTCAGAAAATTAATAGATAGGTAGGTAAGTAAGTAGTAAATAGGTCTAAACAAGTCAAAAACATGCATTTAAGTAAGTAGGTGTTAACATAACTTACCTAATCTAACCACACCAAACTACCTTAATTTAACTTATTTACCCTAACTTTTTAAACATGCACATAGATTATAAATATAAAAAAATTGAACTTCAAATTTTCACAATGATAAATCAAGTTTTTACCAATGGATTCCATCATCAAAGATCAGTTTTTGTTAGGTTTTTTTATTTCACATGCGCATTTGACATCACTAAACATAATGGTCAAACCTATGTGACACTTAATGGTTAAAATTGAATTAACCTAATGGTTAAATCTAATGGCTCAACTTAAGCTAAAATTAGTAGCCAAATTTAATGGTTAAACATAATGGTTACACCTAGTGGTTAAATTTAAGTAGGCAAGTGGATGGGTAGGTAGGTGGGTAGGTAAATAGATAGGTGTATGAAGTTGAACAAATATAGGTGGGAAGGTAGATAAATAAATAAATAAATAGTAGGTAGGTGAGTGGATGAATGGGCAATATATAAGTAAGTAGTTAGCTAAGTAAATAGGTGGGTGAGTAGGTAGGATGTAGACACATAGGGTAACAAACCATGTCACATTTGATTAAAAAACATTGACCATTTTGACTAATTAATTTCCCACTCAATTAAAGATCGTTGGCCATTTTGATTAAACTTGACTAGAAATATTTAATAAAATAAATCACTATAATCAAGTTGATCATTCAAATCATACATGTGTCATTCAAGCCTTTAGCCTTTAATCAAAATGTAAATATCCATTAGTAAAAAATGACAAATTAATTAATTTGAACCTTTTTAAAATCATGATTTGTAATAATGAAGGTTTAAATGTATGCGACATTAATGTTGTTTAAATTTGTGATCTTGATCATTAATTTTCAAATTTTCATTTGAAGTCAAAGCTTCTACATTTGTTCAAGGAGATTAATTTCAAGGTTTGAGCAAACATGAAAAGTGAACTTGTTTCTTCGCTTGATTTTTTCCTTTAAGGGTTTTGGGTTTTTTTGTTTTAAAAATTATATCATTTTAGGTCAAAACATGTGAACATTGTATTTTTGGATGGAAGTTAATGACTTTTTTTCAATCATTTTCATCCTTGTTGATGTTCACGTAAATGTTGGTTTCATTGTGCCACTCCACATGAATTTAGCGATGACATGTGTAAGAAATCAATCATAGTAATCTCCAAAAGTTCATAAAACATCTTAAACTCAATTACTTTGCATTTTGTTATTGTTTTTTTATCTTCATGATCTTGAACCACACATTATTTACAAAAAAAACCAATATTGATTTTCTTGTTTTTTCATGTTTTTCTTTTTAAATGTGAAATCGTATTTTATGTTTTTGAGTTTTTTTAGGTTATATTTTTAGATTTTGATGTACTTAAATTGTAGTTTGGGTCTTTTTCAATAATCTTTGTTAGGATTTGGGGGGTTGCCATATCTTGATTTGTATAGATTTCAACATTTGCAATGTATTTGAATGTGAAGAACTTGATTGAGAGAGGGAAAAGTTCACAACCATATTAATCAAAAATTTAGCATGTGACGCATTAATAACAAAAACCATGCAAAGTTCATTCATTCATAGATTCGTACATTTTACACATGAATATCGTGCATTGAAAACATGTGTGACACTAGATAAATGTGTTGACAGATGAAGTACAAACCTATAAATGAACAAATGTCACACAAATTTTGCATCTTCTAATAAATTTGTGTTTCAAATGTGTTTTCAATACATGATTTTAATATGTGAAATGCACAAATTTCAATTGAACAAAATTTGCACAATTTTCATTACTAAATCATGAGATGCTAAGTTTATGATTAGTAAGTGTGACCAATAGATCAACTCAACATGTAAACACAAAACAAGAGCCAAAAATCACATAACTCAATGTAAGTGAGGAGGTTGTTGGGGGGCAAGGAATTGAAACTATTACTTGGAAGATCCAATTTTCAATATTATAGAAGAACCAAAAGGGTTAACTTCCCCATAACCAAATTTCACTTTTATGGGTGTTGTTCATGTTAAATGATTCAATAATAGTCATTATGGTCCAAACTTACCAAATAATGAAATGTGTGACTTGTTGCCCTTTTGGTCAATCATCCAATGGTAATAGCACAAACAATCCTAAGAGGGTATTATTTCTTACAATTCCTATACATGGCATCACTAGCATGAAAAATCATGTTGTTAATGAACATGCTACTATTATAATCTAAGACAAATAATAGAGGCTTCTTGAAATGGTTGTTGTAAGTAAAAGGCAGAAACAAAATAAGAGGAAGGCATTGGCACTATAGTCATTATTAAGTTAAAAAAATGAAAACCCTTACAAATTAATAACCCTAACAAACAATGATATGTTGAAGACCTAGTACTATTCATTGTTAAAGGGGTACATGCCAATGTTAGTTATGGACAATTCATGGTTGTAACCTTTTGTAATAAGACAATGTGATAGATTGAGATTTCCATTTCATAAGCAACTTGTCCAAGAACATATTTCAGAGTTGTTGGCTAACACCATGGTTGATCTTTGGATGTCCAAATCTAGTTTCAATACCTTTGCATTGGTAATCAACTTCATTAATGAGGAGTGGGTGCCTTGCCATGTTATAGTTGGTATGTTTGAAGCTCTTAACACATCTAGAGCAACCTTGGTAGAACAAATGAAGTCATTTTTGGTTGAATACCAACTTTCGATCAAAATTATTGTTTGTGTCAAGGATGAAAGTGCAAAACTAAACACTATTGTTATTGCATTAACATATGTTGTTTCTTTTGCACCATTGCAAATTGCATCATCATTTATTGACATTTTCTTTTGGCATTTTTTTTTCAAGGCATGTTAATATGCCACAAATGAGACTAAAGTGGTGGTTGGGATGAAAGAGGTGAATTCATGGAAGTTTAGAGTTCTTTGTAAAATACTATCACATGGACAAAAAAGTTCAGGAAGGGAAGGTACGAGTGGAAGTGAGCTTGCAAAAAAACTGGCTTGAATATTCAATATTGTTGACATATTCACCAATTTGTAGCATTGTCTACTAGGAGTGTAAAATTTGGATAAATGAATGATGATATAAAAAAATTGATTGACCAATGCAAGGATTGGTTGTGTTCTTACTCTTGGGAGCGTGGAAGACTTCTTTCCTGCTGAAGAGGACATATTTGATGACTATTAGGATGGGCTCGAGGAAGCTTGTCTTTTTGAGACTTGATTACCACATTTTTTTATTTTTTTGAAGATTACATGATATAGTTCTAAAGTCTATGTAGGATTGTTTTGGCTTCCAATTAGAATACATATTAGAAACAAGTAACAAAAAACACATATGTATAGTGGAGGTTGACAATAGTCATTTCAAATATATGACATAGGATTTAAAACCACTTATATCTTTGATGCACCTCCCTTTGTCATGGGATTGTTGAATTCTTTACATTGAGTTTAATCATGAGATTTCTCAAGTGTTGTAAACATTTGTATACATTAAAGTAGCAATGTATTGCTTCATTTAGCATTGCAAAGGTGAAGATTGAGAAGTTCAATACATTATGTATCTTTATTGCACCATCCTTTGTTGTGCAATGGAGTGCTTGAACTCTTTACTTTTTACATTCAAGAAAAGTGTAATGGAATTTGCAATTCACATTCATTTTGATTCATGATTTCTCTCAAGTTGTAAACATCTGTAATCTAAACATGTTGATTTAGCAATGGGCACATACGTATATGAAAGTTTTGCATTTGTGCCTCTCAATGAGGACCTTGAACATTTCAATGTCATATTAAATGTTGTCATACATTTGAAAATTGCAAGATCGAAAAATGAAATAAAATAAATTGATACCAATGCCTCATTGCATATACCAACCGGTATAGCGATAAAAATATTTATGATATTGATACTATTGCATAGCCCGTTCACATCCCTCCATAATTTATATTAGACTGGTATTTGATTCCTAAAAAATATTTCACATACTAGTGTTGGCCTGATATTTCATTTTTCCCATAACCTATATACCAATACCAGACCGGTATAATTTTTTTGATACCAGACCAACACCAGTTAAAACCTTAAACCCTAAACCCTTAAACCGATGTTTGGGCAGATATCCAAATTTTTCGGATATCAGACCCCCATATCACCTTAAAAACTCTTTGGATATTTAAAAAAAAAGGTGATATCCAGAGTTTAAAGCTTGACTGAAAGTCTTAAACCATGGACTAGGTACCAGACCTAATTAGTAAGGAATTAGTAAGGAACAGACCTAATTAGTAAAACCAATTAGGAATTTTTTTTTTCAGGCCTCCTTGTTTGTGTACCAGTCAGAATTGTGAGTAGGTTACTAATGCCTCCATGGATGAAGAATTGGATTTGTGATCCATCCTTCTCTGGATGGATGAATGATGGAAGAATGGTTCAGACCTCCACGACGCCAGGAAAAACTCGGGCTTTAAGAACGCAAGAAAGAACAAGAGAGTGCGAAGAAGCGAAATCTTTCAAGCTCTCGTCGTGCACGAGTTTACTCCAGTTTTTTCACACCCAAATCTGCAGGATTCTCTCGCTTGTTGTTGGGCTTCACTGGTTCTCTGTTCATTGAAGAAGTATTTTTTTTCCCCCCTTTCCTCTCTCTGTGTGTCTTTCGTTTTTTTCTTTTTTTTTCCTGGGTTTTGTTTGGGGTGGTGGGTATTCTTCTTCTTTGCTTCTTCAGATCTGGTGTTGGAGGTCTTGTGCACAGAAACAAAGGACCAAAAGAAGGAGGCAGGAGGCAGGAGGGAGGAGGAGAACAACAACAAATTTGTTGTGGTGTTTGTGGAAACATCTTTGCTTGCCAACATGAAGGCGTTGATATTGGTGGGGGGATTTGGGACTAGACTCAGACCTCTGACTCTGAGTGTGCCTAAGCCTCTGGTGGACTTTGCCAACAAGCCTATGATTCTGCACCAGGTGTGTGTGGGTGGTCAAACATTGGTTTCTCATAGCTTCTTGTTGTTTTTCCCCCCCCCCAACCAGGATCCTGAATAAGGAAATCTCAAAACAAGAAAGAACTCCTTTGGCTTCCCAATTGTTTCCTGTGCAACTTTACACATGGGTCCGGAGGTCATGCGAAAATTGAGCACCACCCAAAGCCCAGAAATGCTTCTCTGACGAAAAAACTATGTTGTACTCTTTCCAAAGAGTACAACAAGGGGGTGTTGCTGGTCATAGAGCTAGATGTGATTCACATCATTGAGACCAAACCGTATATGGCGTGCGGGAGTATCTTGCTCAAGAAGCAGATTGCTGCCCATAGAAATCTGTGAATTTTAGGTCAGAAGACAGACTGACATGTGAGTCTTTTGTGGAAATTTGGCAAACCGAATGTTTAGATGCTTTTTCATCTTGCAGAAGATGAGAGGCAAAGCTTTTGTAAAAGCTTCTAAACCCTCACTCCTGAGTCCTGACGGATGATCTAAAACCACCCCCCCAGTTTTGCTTGAAGGGACGGGGTTTCACTTCTTTTTCTGCGGGGTGGGGTACAAGTGTTGCTTAAGCCATCAAGATGTGGGACATGAGTGGCTTCTGCAGATTGAGGCATTGAAGGCAGCTGGAGTTAATGAAGTGGTGTTGGCCATCAACTATCAACCTGAGGTAAAGACTGAATTCACAAATCAAAGAAAGAAATCTTTTTTTGTGCAATTTTATTCTGTGTGTCCCTTGCAGCAATGATTTTCTCTGATGGCGTGGATCTGAAGTACAAAATTCATGCTATTTCATGAGTTGTAAATTGCAAATTATAAGGTGAAAACTATTGCCATATATATATATGTATATGTGCAAATCATGCATCTGTCTACAAGAACTCTGGAAGAAATTATGACATTTCCTATTTTTCAGTCCGTTGGACTCCTGCAAAATTGTGGCGTGGCAACTAACTACTACCTTGAGAATCAGCAGATGTGAAGCTTTTGTAGCAAATGGCTGACTTGCTTGCAGTTGGTTGCCAGCTTATGAATATCTGTTCCCAATTTCTCCAATTTGGACAGTGCTCACATCCTCAGTGTCTGAAGAAAAAAACTGTATGGTTGGTGCAGGTGATGATGAACTTCATAAGGGACTTTGAAGAGAAACTGGGCATCAAAATCATATGTTCTCAGGAGATGGAGCCGATGGGAACTGCAGGCCCACTTGCGTTGGCCAGAAAAATACTTGATGATGGATCAGGAGATCCCTTTTTTGTGTTGAACAGTGATGTCATCAGCGAGTACCCTTTGGGTCAAATGATTGAGTTCCACAAGAGTCATGGTGGTGAAGCAACAATTATGGTAACAAAGGTAATGTTTATCATACTCAGGTACTGCTGTTGTTTTTCCCCGTCAGTTCTTAGGTAGATCAATTGCACACTATGTCTGGCTAAGATGTCAGTTGGATTGGTCCTTTGTATGACTGTCACTGCTTCTGTTGTGGTCATATTTCTCTTTCTGTAGTGATTTGGGGTAACAAATTAGCAGTCGGGATCCTATTTGAGAGTCAAGGACATCATAAGAAGCATTTCAAGGTAGCTCAGGGAATCTATCATGGCATGCACAATTTTTTTTGATTTTTAATTTTTTGAAGGTTGGGGTAGAAATTTGAAAACCCCAGATCTGCATTTGGTATGATATGAACTCAGTAGTGGTCAGCCACATGATCAGGATGCTGTGAGTTAGTGCAACATGCAAATGAATGTAGCACGATTTTTTTGTTGGGCAGGTGGATGAGCCATCCAAATATGGTGTGGTTGTGATGGATGAAGAGACCGGTTGTGTGCATCGCTTTGTGGAAAAACCACAGCAATTTGTGGGAAACAAAATCAATGCAGGCATCTATCTCTTGAGCACAAAAACACTTGACCGTATTCAGCTCCGACCCACATCAATTGAGAAGGAAATTTTTCCAAAAATTGCAGCTGAAAACAAACTTTTTGCTATGGTTTTGCCTGGCTTTTGGATGGACATAGGCCAACCCCGTGATTACACTATTGGTCTTCGCCTATACCTTGCATCCTTGAGACAGAAGTCACCAAAACTACTTGCTTCAGGGCCAACATATTTGGGTAACGTAATTGTGCATGAGAGTGCTGTGATTGGGGATGGCTGTTTAATTGGACCTGACGTATCCATTGGCCAAGGTTGTGTGATCGAGTCAGGAGTTCGTCTCTCACGTTGTACAATAATGCGTGGGGTTCGTGTGAAAAAGCATGCATGCATTGTGGGGAGTATCATTGGCTGGCATTCAACTGTGGGTCAATGGGCACGCATTGAGAATATGACAGTGCTAGGTGAGGATGTCCATGTGTGTGATGAAGTCTTCAGCAATGGTGGTGTTGTTCTTCCACACAAAGAGATCAAAGCCAGTATTTTCAAGCCTGAGATTGTTATGTAGAGATCTCAACAAAGTCAGCCCATAATGTGGTGTAGCTGCCTCATGAGGCCCCCAGACTTCCGTTTGGTGTATAGATCAGTTAGTCTTGGCAGTCACTGGCATTCATGTGATTATATTCTTTTCTACTACTGCAATAAATTTCACCAAAAAAGTGATAGAATGCGCATAATCAACTCATTGTTTTCGGGCTTGCTTGAAGCCACCTAATACCTAATATAAACAATTGTTGGTGATTCTGTGCCTCTGATTTCAGTCCGAATCATTTGCTCATCTGCACCCAACTTGTACAAACCAGTAGCCTCATGGTGTGATCCCTTAAAATGCTGGTAGGATCAGATGCAGCATGTGGCTAATGTTGGCCACAAGGATGAAAGAATAAAAGGGTGCAGCTACAGTAAATTCTACGCCGTTTTGCTGCTAAACACTAGCTGGGATTCAATGCAATTCTGTAATCACATATCTCAATTGTGTGGTTCCAAATAAATTTTTTCTAAACAAAATTTTGAAGGTCAGATCAGAGCAATTCGGTTCATGATTACAACAAAAGAAGCAACAGTCTTTGTCACAAGTTGTAGTTTAACATGTTGCGTCTGCCCAAGTGAGATTTTCTGTGTTGTGCCTTTTGTGAGAGTTAGCTGTAATTTGAGTTTTGGTTACCATGCTCTGGTTGAGTTTGCCCAAGCTAATTTTTTTTGTATTGCGCCTTTGTGAGGGTTAGCTATTATTTGATTGATTGTTGAGTTTTAGTTGACATGCTCCGGTTGAGTCTGCCCAAGCTAAATTTTGTCGTCTTTTGCCTTTGTGAGAGTTAATTATTATTTGATTGATGGTTATGGAAAACAATGGATGTAAACATTGATATCAAGAGTGTTAGTTAACATGCTTTGACAAGTTGGCCCAAGTCAAGTTCTTTGCATCATGCTTTGACAAGTCGGCCCAAGTCAAGTTCTTTGCATTGTGCTTTTGTGTGTGGGGTTAGTTGTTATTTGATTGCTAGTTGTGATATTAGTGGTAGGTGTAGGCGTTGACATGACAATGTACAACATTTCTTGTTCACAAACACATAACAAGTTTTGCAAATTTATGATTGATATGTTGCAAAAATTCAGTACCAAAAGTTTTATTGTGTAACTGTATGTATATCGTAATCAGAGTTGTACTAAGAAACCATGTGTAAAGTTTAACAATTGGATCTCACTTTTTGTATGCTGTAGTATTTTCAAGCAAACATTATAAGAGTACCAGGGTTTTTTTGCCCCCAATTTTGTGATATCGAAAATTTAGCAAAATTTTCCAAAAATTAGTCAAATCTATCTATGAAGGAAGGTAGTTTGTTTTAGTTTGTTTTGTAGTTATGAGATCCATGAAACCAGGATGCTTCAGATTGTGTTCTTGGTGTCTTTGGAAAGCTCTCGACGAAGAGGGGTGCATGGGCTTGGTTCGACGACGTTTGGACTTGTAGTGCAAAAGTTCTTGAATATTGAATGATTTCTTCACTGAAAATTAAATTAAATCATAGGTGAAAATTTCGGAGGAATTGGAATGTGGCTTTGGTGTTCTTGGAAAGATCTTGATGAGCAGGATTTAATGGAATTGATTTGGTAAGATTTGGATTCAAAATATGGGAGATACTGATTTAAAAGTGATTTCTGCCACTGAAAATTCAATTAAATGCCAAAAAACCAAGTTTTGGAAGGAAAAATCAGTTGAGAAACGTGGTAACACTTGAAGGCTTACCATTCAATTCAAGCATGATTTCCTTTCATATTTGGCTGTTCAAAAAATCGATACATACATTTGCAAAACAATGTTCACATGTTGAGTTGCCCTATTTTGTAATGGGTTCACACTTGGGCCAATGGCACAGGCCACACTAGTTTATACTTGAGAAACAAAAATTTCCAAAAATTTCCCAGTTTGTTATGTTGTGAATAAAACATGGTTTCATCAACACGACATGGCAATGTGAAGAAAAGCATAGGGTAGCAATTCGCATCAAACTTTACAACTCAAGTTGTAGTAAGTCTTAGTGGGCATGTTGTGGAGTTCTTTCTGCAAAACTTTGAACACTCTTGTTAATTAATATATAATTTTCGCATTGGGCAGAAGTTTGCACATCATGCATGTGCAATATTTTTAAGGCTGCCTCAAAGAAGGGTCTGTAGCATGACCCATGATGGAGTAGGGTTTGTTAAAGACTGACATGCAGGTTTTTTTTTTTTTTTTTTTTTTATTTTTCTACCATTTTTGTGATATAAAAATTTTGTCAATTTTTTTTTCAAAAAGTTAGCAAAATTAGTTGAATTTACTCTAGAGATACAGAATTTTCCAAGAACTCTCCCAATTTTTTTGTCAATAAAATGACAAAGTTTGTTGAAAACAAAACACCATCGACATGACTTTGTTTATTTTCTCTTTAACATGAACTTGTGATTCCTAACCAATTAGGATTCACCGAGAATTGTTTTTATAAAACTATGTTGTCTTGTTCTTAGTTTTTCAAAGATGCAATTCTCACTTTCAACAAAAACTAATGAAAATTTCTGGTGTAGTTTTAAGATTAGCTCTTTGAATTTTTAAAACCTTTAATGGGGTGTTTTCCCAAAACAATTTGGGATCCACTCTGGTTTGCCCAATATCTTTTATATGTAAGGAACTGCACACTTTCTATAGTGTATTTATGGGATCACTATACCATGAAAGAGGAACTTATGATAAGTGTTGAACATGTATGTCAATTACTCAAACACGATCGAGGCCATTGCATAGATAGACCTCTTTGTATGTGAAGCCCAACAAATGTACATGCTAGGAGGTTTTCTTGATTTTTTATGTGGTCAGGGCATGTAGATTGTGGTTCTTAAATTTTTGATGTTGCACATGATGGATCTTTGTGAAGGTGTTAAGAAATGATGAAAGTGTCTTTTGGAGCCAACAAGCTTATGATGCGAGAAGAAAGTTTCAAGCATTGGTGTTGTGCCTAATGTGATCATTGAATCTAGTTGAGTAGTTGTCTTTGCATTGACATCTCCAAGTGATATGCTTGTGGATAGACAAGCTTTACAAGTTCATGTAAGTTTTTTTTTTCATATTCTTCTTTGGTTTTATTGTATTCTACTTTTCTTAACTCTCTTGTTTTCAATTAGTTTTTTATTTTTTCCTAAGTCCCTTGTCTTCAAGCTATTTTTGTTTGGGAGTTCGTGTTGTGAACTTGCATTGGTTAACTGTTTCTTGATTTTGATTGGATTTTGGCATTTAACATTTAACATTATGTCATATGTTTCAATAATGTTACCACAATCATTATGAACATGTTATATCCAAAAGTTGTCAATATGCTATTAATGATGTGAACGTTTGTAATCCCATGAGAGAGGTGTTAATCAATGATGCACAAATATCTTTGCAAAAAACTATCACATGAATAAAAAAAAGGTGAAAAAGGAAGGTATGAACGGGCAAAGCTTGCAAAGATGCAACCTTTTGCTTTCAAAAGCTGAAGGCAAAACATGAACACCAATTCCCAAATATTGGGTTTCTTGCATGTTAAATGATGGGGATTGTGGGCTTGCAAATTGAAACAATAAAAATCTTTAGCACGGTCGAAATTACCAATGGTTTGAGGTGTTGTTTTTTGGTAGCATGAATCTAAACAAGTTAGTTTTGATCATGAAAAATTTGTTAAATGACTTTAGATCAAGGTGAGTGATTGCTTCAAGGGCCAAGTTGATGGAAAAATATTTGGATGTTGAAAACAATTGGCTTGAAGAAAATGAAGAACTACTTGTAGAATCTAGTTTGTTCAATGAGGATTAAATTGTTATTGAAGGTTGTAGATAAAAAAAAGAACTTTGATACAAGCAATTACATAGATCTCATATAGGGAGATAAAAAAGTTTCTACTTTAGTTGTTTGTTGAATTGACATTTTGTTGTTTGAAGTGGTTAGTTATTGTTTGTTGTTTTTCATGCATCTTCCTTGCGTTAGATTTGTTAAGTGGATTAACGAGTTGTTTATCACAATAATATGTGTTTTATGTTTGGGGGCTCCTAGGAAACTGACATCAAATTATACAAAACCTTCATGATAAAATGAGATATACAAAAAAAAGGAAAGAAATTTGGATTTTCTAGAGCTTCACATTTTTTAATTGATCAGCTCTTCTTTTGTTCTCTTCATGTGATGTAATTTCATCATTGAGGTGTGATGCTAATACCAATATCAAAGCATTTATACATTGTGTTTTAGGTTTGTATGTTGTTGTTTTTGTGATGTCTTGATTTAATCAATGTTTTTTTTTTTTTGGTCTTAATCTTGTAGCATTAGTATTTAAACAAAAAAAAAAGTTAAGGAGGTTGATTAAAGTTATGGGAGTGGATGTGTTTTTTGTCTTTTCTAGTCTTGAATTCAGAGTCAAGGGGTTGAAAGTTGTGTGAATGGGTGTTTTTTATGTTTTCTATTCTTGAAGGTTCAATGTGTAAAAAACCAACAAAGTCAAGGGTGTATCTATTTATGTGCTTAAGCTTGAGTTTAAATAAAAACTATAGAATTAGTGAGTGTTTAAGCTTAATTGAATGCTCATTTATGTTTGGGAGGCACATGAAAATAAAGTGTTAATCCCAAATTTGAGAATGCATTCTATGCCCATCTTTGAACTTAATGTGTCAACATTTTACCTCAAGAAGGCAACAATGGTGCATGTGGCGGACCCACTCCAACAACTACTTTTTATGCCTTTTCATCATCCAAACATGCGCTGCGTTAGAATCACATAGTCATTATGTAGTGTAACCATTTTTCAATAGCTCATTTCATTAGAGTTTAGAATTTAAAATATATTCAGTCACAATCTTGAAGAGCACCTCAAATAATCTTGATTTATTTAGACTAAATTCAAAATTCATTCACCTCTTGAGACCATTTAGGTGATGGAAGGTCCTGAATGCAAATGGTGGGAGAGAAGGTAACGATGCTTGCTCCAAGAAGGTTAAACCAGATACAATAGTTATACAAAATTTTTCTTTTCTTTCATTTTTTCAATTGACATGCTCCAGGGAAATGATTCAGATGTTTACAGGGAAATAAGTCTCATTATTCCCTCATGCGACTGAACAATGAATTCAACAAAGAAATCAATTTGCTGGCCTCTCTTTATTTGTGGTAATTGTGTTTCCTGTCTATCACTTCTCAAGTTTTATGTGCCTACAAAAATTTGTCATTTTTGCTGATAAAACAAGTGAACCCACAAAGGATTGTGGACTATCCTCCTTGATTGCAGCTTCTGACTTCATACTTCTTGCCCTGCACATTAAAAAAATCAGTATTTGAGAATGTGTGAGAGATATGTAATATGAGTTTCACAACTTACTCCCCAACAGAAATTCATGAATAACAAGTTCTTGGTCAATTCTGCAAATTAATGGTGAGCAATTCTACAAAGCAAAACAAAGAATGACTCATGCCAATCATTTATGTTATGTCATGCGCATTACTAGATTGATGCCCGGCACTATTGAAACTACAGAGGAAGATGCACACAAATCAGAGCACATAGGAGAAACAAACACACCAATTAGAGCACATAGGAGAAACAAGAGCTGCAAAACAAAAGACACTAATTCAAGCACACATAGGAGAAACAAGAGCTGCAGTTTGATGCTAAAGTTTGTGTTTTCCATTTTGTGTAGATTCCTGTGGTTCCAAGTGAGTTCATTTTGTAACACTGAAGATGAAACTTATTATGGTTGCAAGTGAGTTCAATTTGTAACACCAAAGATGAAACTTCTTGTGGTTGCAAGCGAGTTCATTTTGTAGCACCAAAAGACAAGACTCCAGAGAGATGCTCCTGAGAGATAAAATATCTCAAACATGAAAAAGCTGGAACCCTGTTGACACTGAATTGGGTTCCAACAACAAATAACTGGTTTATAAAACTAATATTCTGCAGTAAACATCTTACATCTACCCTTACAACCTCAGAAGATTCATGAAAGCAGCAAACATCATTGCAGCTGACTGTTCGGAACTATAGATGACATTCTTCTCACCAAGCAAAAGCTTACTATATGTAGTGCAAACTTCCGATGGCTATTTGTGTTTTACCTTTCAGCAATGTGTTTGACACAATCCAGCCTCAGGTTCTGGAATATGAACCACTTCTGGTTTTTTTCCTCTAAATCTCCTTTGATTTGTCACTCCTGTTTTGGCCAAAAAAACTGCTCAAGTTTTGAATTAGCAAGTACTGGTTTGGTTAATTCTTGTTCTTTAGAGAATGACATACAGAGAAGGTGAGGTCAGGGGACTTCAGACTCATGTAAATTCCTCAGAAGCAGTACTTCAATCCCTATCTTCCTTTTTTGTTACCTCTCTCTCCTTGTATAATGACAGACAGACAGACGGACAGCCAGACTATGCAGCCAGGTTTGGTCAACAGTAAAAATTGCGTTCAAAAGACTTTATACTGTGTCAGCTGTATGATTGGTGGTTTTTCAAGTGGGAGTCCACTAGATGGATTTTGTTATATATTTTTCACTTCGATATCCATGACCAAGACAAGTACTATCTCCACATCACAATTCTAGAACAGAGATTGCATACATACGTATAGTGAATTTGTATCAAGTATTCATGTTGGTGTTCACATTCAGACAACAAGGTAGTTGTGAATGGAACAAATTCATCAACTTGAGCTGTGAAAAGTTGATGCTGTTCTTCATTTCTCATCCTTGACCCTGAATTAGTTTGGTACCTATAGTCACCCCTTCAATTCATAAGATCTATTTGTTATCCAGTGAAACCTTGACTCATCCAAAATGTAAAAAACAAGTGTCAGAATCTATGAGGTTCAACACATTACTATACTATACAACTCCATGTTCAAGGAAAAAAAAACCAATTCAAGTCACAATCATGTCCTGAAATGGGAATGTACCTTTTTTCCTTTTTTTTTGAAGAAAATGTGAAAGAGGTTATATATGAAGCAGTTGGAATACCCACTTCTAATGTGGAAAGGATGCAGCAAACAGAAAAGTGGCTAAACGCATGAAGAATATGATTTGGAGTATCAAAAAGTCGATAGCCACCAATTTTGTCCCAAGGTTCAGTGCTCATAGAAAATCCAAGTGATATAAACACCATTACAGGTGCAATATAGTGCAATGCACACAAGGGAGTGTCCAGTCCTGCAGTAATTCTTCCACAGGCATTTCTTTAACAAAATAACTACGTCATATTGGATCAAGACCCCAAGAAAATGAGCACCTGAATTTAGCAATATTAACAGCTAGTGTGATCAGCACTCCCCTGGGAAGGTTTTTATCAATTGTCAATGTTTTTCTTTTTGCAGAGACAAAAGAAAATCATTTAGATCATTGTTGCCTCAGAGAGTGAAAATGGTCCTCCACTCTGATAACAATGGAAATCACTTGGAAGAGAGTTGGGGGGAAAAAAGGGGGACAAAAACCTGACCTTGTTTCTGTCAGTTGTTTGAGCAATGTTTGGGAGCAAAGAATATGCACAAGACAAAAGGGGAGTCAGTCTTAGCACATACCATAACAGATATCAATAAGCATGACATTTTCCAGTTTCCATAAGCAATTCCATTTGTTTATATACTTTCTCGAGTTCAGGAGAATGTTAATTACCAACATATGGTTAGATAATGTTAGATAAAACATGCCAAATTCAAATGCTGGATTGTGGGGCGTGGATTCACATGCATGGAGAGTTCGACAGTAAACCATATAAAGAGTCAAATTGTGGGTCCAAGTCAAGACCATACACTAAATAGTCTAAACTAAAACTTCCTGTTACCAGTCAGGGAATCCCATGCTACTGGACATCGACATTTATAGGTTACAGAAATGCATTGAAGCAGACAGTAAACAAAGAAAAATGAACCTTTTATGGTTCTGTCAAGATAAACATAAAAGCAAACTTACACCCATTGTTGTGTCTTTTCCATTATGCAGACACTTGTGAGTCATAATGTTGAGATGTTTCAAGTATTATGATGAAAGAAAGGTGTAACCTGCAAGAGATCTTGGGCACAAACCCAACATAATGCTGACACAGAGCCTCCCATCGCCAAAAATAAAAAGTCTAGTATATTGTAGTGTTCAGTCATTGTTTTTGCAGCTGCAACTCTACTAGTGATCGTTCATCAGTTTTTTGTATGTGCACTTCTGATTGTTACTTGATTGTTACACTATCTTGACTTTAGTTTGGAAATTTCTCTCAGACAAAAACTGAAAATTCTGTTAAAGCAACTGGGAGTGGAAAAATTGTGAGGAGTAGTTTTGCTCACTTGTCAAAAGCTTCCAGTTGTCAAGGATGCAATACACACCATCAGTCTCATTGAGGGGTTTTGCAAGCTGTTTTCCAATGACAAATCCACCTTAGCTTCAATATGATGCACATATGGATCAAATTAGCAAATTTGAAGTGCAATGTGCTCCTCATCTGTCAAGATCACACCATTTCAGCTATTGGGTCACTTTTACCAAGTAGCTATTGCAGCCTTCAGACAGTCCATTACCATGACTACTCTTCATTGATCCACCAAGATGCCCCATCTTTTAGACATGAGTTGAAAAAGTGCGGGTTACACTTGAACTCACTGTGACAAATATGAATAAAGGAGAACAAGAAAATGTGTTCCTGCCAAAAGAAATGAATCCTCTTAGTTCATCATTATCCAAATCTAGGGATTATTGGACAACCATGCAAATTAGATGCACATTACATCACTTGGAATGGAACTGACCCACTAGCTTTTCCCTGGTGCTAAAATTACATTACAGTAAATCACATGAATTGAGAACAATGAAGAGACTTGCATTTACAATGAACATATCCAATGTTAGTGTATTACACCCATCCAGAGCTAATGAATGAATCAAAAGGGCGGCTCCACAAATACATGAGTTTTGTGCCTTTATCAGGTTGCTTGATTGATGAACAAGCTGCTTATGGAAAGGGCAATTGAATCCCATACCTTTTTGGAAGTACAGGGACCATGAGATGCTTGGTGAGGAAGATGTAATACTCCAATGGTGCTGAATCAATATGGAGATCACTGCATGAAATGTGAACCTAATTGCATGCAGTAACGATGGTGCTGGAAAATCCATAAAGCTTGCATCTTTGCTGTACATTTGATACCTGCTCAGGGGGTACAGTGATGTCAAGGGATGCAAAAGGACACTCTATGAAGTTGGGAAATGTTTCGGAAATTGATGAAAGCACAAAAAATGGAGAGATTTTGTGTCTCTGCATTTGCTGTGAGAAAACATCTTGCAGACAGGCAACATTCTGATTGACTGATGCAGCATAAAGAACATCAGAATAGCACTGAAAAACTGGGGTCTGAAAAGTGTTGGTTGTTTTTGGGGGGAGGTGTGTTGGAGAGTGGGCGAGCAGGAGATTCACCATTTCATTACAGAACTTGAGGCATACAAAATACACACAAAGTACAGGGTTTTCCAGGCTGACAGTCTGCTGACATTGGGAGAAACACTTGGCCAGATTGGCAACTCCATATCCTCGCTCTGAAAAAACGCATCACCCATTCTGTGCACATTTGCTGGAGCTAGCCCTGAAATCAAAGACTAACAACACTGTCAGTCCAGTGCAAATTCCATTCACCACATGTGGAAGAATACCTTTGAATTTGGAAGCACAACTCCAAATAACTAACTAGCACTGATGCAGAAACCTGAGAATGGATCTTCTTCTCAGTAGCAATGCAGAAACCTAAAAATGGTTCTTCTGAGTAGTAAATGCAGAAACCCAACAATGGATCTTCTTTGCAGAGTAACAATGCAGAAACCTGAAAATGGATCTTCTCAGTAGCAATGCAGAAAACCCCAAAAAATGATCCTCTTAGTAGCAATGCAGAAACCTGAAGAAAAAATGATCTTCTTAGTTCTAGTGCTGTGCTGGTTGTTGAAACCTTATGTTTTATATTCTACACAAGCTAGAAAAGGTGCTTACAAAAAGGAGTTATGGTGATGGAGTTTAGTGAACCTTGTTTGTAAAATTCTATCACTGAAAAAAGCTGAACATCAAAAGAGGACTGGCAAACAAAATCCAAGGAAAGGAAACTGCATGAAGAATGCTTTGTACAAGAAGAATAATATGGAAAAGAAATTGAGCACTTCTTGCATCTGAAATCAAGACTAACCTAATATGTGAAAGAGAAAGAAAATCAGCCTTTCTCATTCATGAAACAAAAAAAACAATCAAACAAGCATGCTAGCTTCCAATACTGCCTGAAGCTAAGAAAAAAATTCAGACCTAATTCAGTTGTGGAGTCAGAAGTTGAAGCATCATTCAGGGAGCTTGATGATCCACCATTTGCAATCATCTCAGCAGCTTTTCTTCCTGTCTTACTACTCTCTTCTTGTGCTTGAGGAAAAGACAGATAACTGTTCCTGAATATGCCATCCTTTTCTTCTTCTTCTTCTTCGTCAGTATCATCATGTCTACCATGTTCAAAAATATCAACACCAGAAGGCAAGCAGAAAGAGGTGCGAGCTGACTCACACTCCAATGCATTTCTCGCATCATCATCGTCATCAGACTCACCTTCAACAGGCGTGAAGAAGAATGTTGATGCAGCATCAAGGTCTGGATTGCTTTTCTCTTCTTCTTCTTCCTCTGGAGAAGGAGCAGCATCGTCTTCTTCTTCTTCATCTGCTTCACAGTCCTCTTGCTCATCATCAGATTCATCAGCCTCATCTCTCTCTTCATCATCAATTGCATCGTGTATACCGCGGATAGAGATCGCTCCAGACTTGCTGCTTCTTAGTAAGGAGAAGAAGAATGTTTCCTCCTCGTCCTTCTTCTTCTTGCATTGTTTGTATGCCGCATGAGCTTTAGAGCGACAAGCAGGAGAAGAAGTATGCTGTTTTCTTGTAGTGGTGGTGGTTCTGCTTGTGTACATGATGAGCAATAGCACTGAAGAAATTGCTAAAGCTCCTAACAATGCCATTCTTTGCTTGCTGCTCAGTTGTGATAACTGCGATCTCCACAAACTCGCTGCTGCTGCTGCTTCTTGTGACATCTTGAAACCAATTGACGATGACAAAGAGATGCTGCAGTCGGAGACCGATGTCTCAAGGACTCCAAACTGTCGATCTCAAAGATCGACCTCAGCATTCATAACTCTACTGACAAGAAGAAGTGCCATCGGGACCAAGAAGGAGAAGAAGATGCAGAAGAAGATGGAGCAAGCATTTGTGTGGCCTTGGAAATCTCACAAATGGGCTACCTTTCTAGCAATCTCCATGTTTGCATTCCTTTTGCGGATGCTTGTGGCGTTGCACTCGTATTCAGGTACATGTTCATGTCCTATTTGCCCCTTTCTCTCTTCTGTTGTCACAGAAAAAACATTGAGGAGGCTTTTCTCTGTTGAAAAACAGACAGAGGAGCAGCAGTGGCATCTCCTCTGAGGCTTGTTTTTGTTGAATGTAGCCTTCTTGCCAAACCCTTGATTCTTCCTGGAACTACCCAAAATCCTCATTCTTTGGATTGTGGAGGTGAGGCCATTCCCCCTGAAATCCTAACTGGAAACCACATAAGTGCTATTGAACGTTGGTGAAGCCCAAAGCCTTGATTCTTTCTGGACTCCCCAAAATCCTCAGTCTTCAGATTGTGGAGGTGTGGCCATCCCCCTTGAAATCTAAACTGGAAACCACATAAGTGCTGCTCGATGTTGGTGAAGCCTTCCAGAGCCTTGGATTCAAACAATCATCATCTCATCCCCTTGGAGCCACCAACTCTCTAAACCCAGTGACTGAATTGTGTGTGTTGCTGCGGCATCTCAACAACGCGTGTGATCCTTGACTCCCTCACCTTTAAACCCATGTGTGATGCTTGTTCTTGCTTTGCTACTGTTGCCTCCAGCACCAACAAATGTGGGTCTCCTTCTGTTTCTGTAGATGCCCAAATCCTGAATTTGTCTAGATCCTGGATTTTGTTCCTGCAGGTGCTGCAGTGCCTCCCAAATATGGAGACTATGAAGCTCAGCGGCATTGGATGGAAATCACGGTTCACACTCCAGTGAAGCAATGGTACCAAAACACTACAGATAACGATCTGCGTTACTGGGGACTTGATTACCCGCCTCTTACAGCATACCAGAGCTTTGTGCATGGTATTTTTTTGAATGCTGTTGAACCTGCTGCAGTAGCACTTCATACATCCCGAGGTTATGAAAACACCAGCAGGTATGTCTTGGTAGTACAATTTGACCTTTTCTTTATTGGATACAAGGGCCAGATCTATCCTAAAAGAAAATGGTTGCACAGGGAGAGGCACACTAAAGGAGAGGGATAGACATGGACATAAAATTGAGTCAAATGACAAGGAAGACAATTTGGGGCAATTGGTTGAGAGGGGTGCAGCAAATTGCTGATGCGTTGGACGGTTCTGTCATCAGACATCCTTGTGTTCTTTCCTGCAGTCCTTGTCTTTGTTGCTCTGTACTATTGCCAACATGCCAATCAAGAGCAGGCCTGGGCTCTAGCTATGATTCTTCTTCAACCAGCTCTCATGCTGATTGACCATGGGCACTTCCAGGTTCTTCCCATGCTGTCCATACAATTGATTGCTTTGCACTTTATTACTTGCAGTCAGTCGTGTCCAGAGTTTATGTCTAATTGTTGACAAGGAGGAAATGGCAACCAACTGAAATCCTTACAAACAACATCAATTGAATGAGCAAATGAGTAGATTATGTGCAAAACATCATAACCAAAATTTTCCATTGATTTCAGTATAACTGCATCAGCTTGGGTCTGGCGGTTGGAGCTGCTGCAGCTGTGATTATGAGGCAGGAGCTCATGGCATGCATTTTGTTCTCTCTTTCACTCAACCACAAACAGGTATTAGTCATGCTAGTTAACTATAAGAGCCAATCATTCAGTTACAGATTTTGTTAACCAGCAGTTTTATTTGATTGGCTCTTATAGTTAACCATAAGAGTTTTAGTAGCCACTTCTTTCATCCAGATATGTGGGTTGTTGAGCAATGGGTCTTGCCATCCTGATTATTTTAAGCTTGTGCTGGTTGAGATAGCTGTGAAAAGTCTCTGCTTGAACTTGGTACTGATGCTAGCGGTGATGTGAACAGTAGTGTCTGACTATTTTAATCTTGCTGTTTGCTACTACTGAGGCAAGTATCTGCTTGAAGCAGTATTTAGCTCAATGCCATATTGGTAGCTATTTAAGAAGTGCTGAGGAGTATATAAAGACTTGACTCCAAATTGATCTCTTTCACATTATGAATTTATGGATGCAGATGAGCACATATTATGCACCAGCATTCTTTGCCCATCTTCTGGGTCGGTGTTTCCAGTGTCACTCTCCTGTGGTGGGTGTGACGAGGCTAGGTGTCATGGTGTTGGCTACATTTGCTGTTTGCTGGTGGCCTTTTTTGTCATCATGGCAGTCAGTCTTGCAGGTAGATCCTCCGGTCTTCTATCAGAATGACCATTACCTTTTATGCATACAAAACTTCATTTTGAATTTACATGGTAATGAAGTCTGATTGCCAGAATGGGTATGGGTTTTCACTGCAGGTATTGTCTCGGTTAGCCCCCTTGGAGCGCGGTCTTTATGAGGACTATGTGGCGAATTTCTGGTGCAGCACATCATTACTGATAAAATGGAAACAGCTTTTTTCCATTCCAATGTTAGCACGCCTTGCTATGGGCATGACAATAGGAGCTTCCCTGCCATCCATGGTGCAGCAGATTTTGGCTCCAAGTGCTCAAGGCTTCCTCTTCTCAATGCTCAACAGTTCTTTTGCTTTCTACCTGTTTGCATTTCAAGGTCAGCAATGGTTTGCCCAACTGTAAAGTATAGTTGAGACAATCACTGAACATCTCTTAATGTGTCCTTGACCATCATCAAGCAATAACCTAGTGTTCTGGGCTCATGGCCACCTATGTTGTTAGTTGAAGCTTGGTAGGGTGAATGCTACACTTTACCATGCTTGTCAATCCAACTAAACAGAGATCACTGGGAGCCAATCATTCAGTTACAGATTAATTTTTTTTTTTCAGTTACAGATGTGGGGCAAAGCCTTGGGGGAAGACTGCAGAACTCCTGCAAGGCAATATCCGTAAGGTTGTAGAGTCAAGAGACTCTCAGTTGCAATCGTGGGCTCACAGGGTGTTGTCGTTCTCCTTTTTGTCTGTCATAGATATGAGCTTGCAACATCTTGCAGTGAGGATGCATGCTGATTGATGTTACTTTGCTGTTGCTGTTCACAGTGCATGAGAAGTCAGTATTGCTGCCGGTGCTACCAGCAACTCTATTAGCACTTAATGAGCCTCAAGTGGTGCAATACATAGTACCAATTGCAGTAATGTCCATGCTCCCTTTGCTTCGGCGTGATGGTCTTATCATCCCTTACTTTGTTCTTTTGAGTCTCTTCTTTCTCCTACCAGCACATCCTGTATATGGTCCCCAAGGGAAACCAAACAAACAGAAAGGAGGTATTGTTAAATCCTCAGCCCTGAACTTGCTACCATTCTGTTCAATATCAGGAGCTGTAGTTCTCCATTTGATCTATCTGTTTCTACACCCACCTGCAAGATACCCATTTCTGTTTGAGGCCTTGATCACTGTATACTGTTTTGTGCATTTTCTGGCACTAGCCATTTACACAAACTGGAGACAATGGTTTCAGCCAGTTGACAGAGCAGAGGTGTCCAAAGAGGAGTAGGTGTTGCAATTCCATTAGTCATGGCATCATGGCATTGTACAAGACCATTGTATGTCCCCTTGCAAGTGAGGAGACACAAAGTAATACACAGATTGTTTTGACAGAACAATTTTCCACTTGTATTTCAGGGCTACTTAAAAAGGTACCTTCTGTACCATGCCAAAAAGATAAATTTCAAAGTTATTGAATTGCAATTTCTGTTGTTGGGGGTACAGACTACAGACATTGACACATTGTAAGCCCTGTTAACCATTACAATGTTCAGTGACATCAAGTGATGTTGTATTGCTATAACTCCTCTTAGAGTGCTAGCAATACAGACATCATGATTGAGTTTGCTCTGTTGCTTCCAGAATTGTGACTGAAACTCAGAATGTAGATTTTGCATAATGGTTTGTCCCATTATGTACTTATCTACGCCCACTTGACTTCAATAATTGTTTCTTGTTTTTCCTTTTGATATACTTGTATTTTGATTTGTAAAAACTTCATGTCTAAATTATTTCTACTATTCTTTTCTTATTCTTTGACTTTTGATATATTCTTATTGTTGTTCAAACTTCATCAAAGTCTTGGTATATGTTTTGCAATTTTCATTAAACATAATTTTTTTCATGTTCTTTGACTCGATAATTTAAAATGCTTTGAAAATGACAAGCATTTTCTTGTTATCAATTTCATAGCTTTACTATACATGTCTGAAAATAATCAAAATTCAAAACCCCAAAATGTAAATATAATCTACATCAACTTTTGAGTTTATTACATTGAGGTCTATTGTTGTTTTAGATTGTTCAAGTTCATGATAATGTTCACCTTGTGCTTTAATTATGACAGGCAAAGCCCAGGGGTGGTGGACATTCCCAAAATGCGTGGACAGTATTGCCTCAACCTAGGCCCTTATTTTGGGAATACAAGATGCTTGGGGGTTTACACTGCACATGATGCCTATTAGAAATAAAATGTGCTGACAATTAATTGATGTCTTCTTACCAAAAGTTGTTTCCCAAAGGCTATTAAGTTACCATGTACATTTTAAAAATGAACTTCTTCAATGCAATGAAATTAGATTTCCTTAAGCATTTAAAACACAACTCTTTCACACAATGTTTGATGCAAAAGTCCAATAGGACAAGATGGTGTGACCCACAAAACACACCCCAATCATGTATGGGTGGTGCTCACGTAATTCCCAAATTGCAAAATGGGATTGCCCACACATGTTTAACAACTCACATCGTCCTTACGGCTTATTTACATGCATAAAGTACTGTAATGTTTTCTCTGTATTCACAAACAACGACCTTCACAGAAGACAAATTCTGAAGAGACCTCCTATCATTCACATTTAGACCTTCCATCATTGAGGAAAAAAAAACCTTAAGCATTTTTATGCTGGGAAATTAGGGTTTTAACCCACCTCACACATCAGGGGAGCATCTGGGGACCAGCCCTTCCACCCTAGATAATACTATCCAACATGCACATTTTGAGAGTAATTTGAAAACCCACTACAAACTATAATTGCACGACTCTGTGATAGACCAAAGCACAAGACAACTAGGCTACACCCACCTCAAAAGCTTCTTATAAAACACACACACAAATGGACAAAATACAAAACAGCTATAACAAAAAGCTTGTAACATCAATAAAAGGACCAGATGCTGGCCAGGTGAAAGAGAGAGATGGAGAAAAATGCAAGGAAACACATAACACACAAAGTGATGTACTTACTTTGGTATCACAAAAAAATTAGGCCCTTATTTTCAATATATTATTCCCTAGTGTGATGTTTTGAGTGTTATTATTGTTACCATAGATTAAATTGTGAGTACTATCACATTTCTTTTTTCCGATGCAATCTTTTCACAAATCCAAACCCTGTAAATTATGAAGGGGATAAATCATTTCATTTTTTGAAATTTACTATCTAGTGCCAAAATCTTTGGGGATTACTATTCTAAATATTGTTTTGCACTCCCACTATAGTGTGATGATTTTGATGTTATTTTTGTGACAATTTAGTATACTATCGCTTTCTTATTTCATCACAAAATTTTCACCAATCAATTTAACCTTGTACATTATGAAGAGTGTAAACTAAATTATTTATTAAGTTTTGTTTATCTAGTGCCAACATCTTTGGCAGGGCCTTTTTTTTTTTTTTTTTTTTT